>Ga0056128_1001306_pt1 | contig 27334 bp, 18 predicted proteins | sample WorMetLIZISLAND2_FD_71113 | JGI IMG/M metagenome (GOLD analysis project Ga0056128, IMG submission 71113) | Marine gutless worms symbiont microbial communities from Max Planck institute for Marine Microbiology, Germany - Olavius geniculatus... ... | reverse complement strand
CTTGTCGTTGACGGCTGGTGTGACGCTTAAATTGAACTACCTGTTAATAATAGTTTGCCATAAAACAATTTAGTATTAAAAGCAAAGAAGTCCGAGAAGCAATCTCAAATCTCAATAGACTAGCCGATCATCCGATGGGTTTGGGCAAGAAACTAACAACACTTACTGTTATTAATTTCTTTTATTTCTATTCATTTGTAAGTAATAAAACGACGCAGAATGACGCCGATCAAACTGTACAGAGAATAACTAAATAAAGTTAAAAAAAAATACACGAGTAAGCCTGTATAATGAGCCTATATGAGCAAGCTGCGGGCTCCATGCCAATACGTAGCAGCTAAGGCAGTCAAGCTCGCTGAGCGAGAAAAGCGAGCGAGATTTACTTACGAGCGAGCGAGAAACGGTTGGTGAGTCGCTTACGGGTCTACTGAGACCAGCTGACAGTCAGCGGCCGGGCCAGGTACTAATCCAGAGCCACGCCTACAAGTGACAGCAACTTACCCGCAATACATGGTATCCTTCCGTTCCTCCACCTGGAATATCCACACTCTGACCACCTCCCATTACTACACGAATCACGTGTCAAACAACGCTGCGAAATATGCAGCAAAACCGTAATAAAACAAAAAATAAAGTTTTACGTGGCAACAAATTCAACTTCCGTTCCATCTAATTATCGTCCTCGACAGACGACGGCTTAAGTATTAAGTAAGTAAAGAAAGTCCGTTTGAAAAGTACCAAATCCCAATGGACAGAATTGCAATTTTGCAATGATAAAAATTTAATTTTTTTAAATCTTTAAATTGCAGCAGCTGTAATCAATTTCAAATTACTTAATTTGAAACGGGAGACGTTAGCTCAGTCAGAAGTTTCTGGAACTGCAAGAATAACCTTTTGTACAATTTTAAGTTTTTGGCCATAAAATTATTAAATAATTTTAGCCGTTTATAAACATAATACCCTTGGTATTTACTTTTTGTACGCTTTTACTTAACTAAATTTTAACAAAAATGTTATTATTATTTTACAGAAATAACTAATTTTAACACTAATAAATTTTATAATTAAAGCTTATTTTTGCATCAATTAACAAAAACCGGTTTTTTTGCGGTATGTCGTTACCGTATCGTATGTTTTATATCGTTTGTTTTAGAACATCACTATCTTATTTTTGTGTGTTTCGGATATTTGATATTCTATGGTTGATTTTGTACTGTCAGTTTTTGAGTTTTTGTTGCAGTATTTTCCTGTTTTACCGTGGGCGTGGTACGGAGTACTTCAGCCTAACAGAACACTCGACTGTCTGTCTGTGTGTCTGTAGTTTACGCAGGGTCGGTGCATGGCGGTTTACACGGTCAATCGGATGACCGGTTGGTCGTGCGCGCGTCGTTGACCACGCCCCTTTTCGTCCATGCATTTTGCTGCAGCAAGCGGTAGTGAGGTCCAGTGGGGTCGTGATAGGGGAGGCACGGTGCAGTTGCCTACGAAAAATTTTTGGCTGACGGAAAATTGTTGGAAAATGTTGTTGTTGGACTTTTTTTGTCCAAAAAATGCAACGTTTGTGGCTGAAAACCAGTTTCGGGAAACTCATCTTGAGCATTAGTGATCTTATAGAATTTTAACAATGCAGTATGCAGTAATGGTACATCTGAATTTGTCCATCTAAATGTGTTGAAAATCTGAAGTATGCCTGTAACCAATTTGTAAGTAGCTGACAAGTGAACTTTGGTGTAACTGCTATGGTCAGGTTCAGCTTGTAATGCATTTATGAAGAACTAATAATCTGTTTTGTAAATGTGTGTACAGCTCCAGCAGTTACAAAAAGCAATGATGGATTTAACAGAAGAACTTGTTTCAGCTGTTAACAACTACGTGTCATCATCAGGAACCAATGATGTTGTAGCAATGTGTGTTAAACAGTTGGAAGCGGGGCAGGTGAAATTAGTGGACTTTGTGACTATGCTGCAGAGTGCACTCACAAGTAGTGTCATCGCTGAACGTCGTCGCGGTATCCAGCTACTCTCAGAGACCATTACAGCATTGCCTGGTACGTTTTTCTCAGATGCGGAAATTCTGCTGCTGATGGAATTCTTCAGTGCACGTCTTAGTGATCATCATTCAGTTGTACCTTTATGCTTTGCTGGCATTGACAAGCTGCTTCGGCTAGGAACACTTGGCAGTGCCGATATTATTCGTGTGGTACGAGTGATTTTCAGTGACGTAACTGTGCAGACACTTGTCCAGTCTGACCGCATGCTTGTCTACAAAATGTTTGATTGGCTGCTTACTGACAGATTGTCTGATCTCAAGGAAATTACAGCTGAGTTTGTGTGCGGATTTGTGCAAGCAGTTGATTCCGAGAAAGATCCAAGGAACCTGCTTGTGTGTTTGAGACTGGTGGAGGCTGTTGCCATGCAGTTTGCTCTGGATGACACCTTGGCTGAGCAGCTATTTGAAGTAGTTGCCTGTTATTACCCAATCGATTTTTCACCTCCTGCTGCTTTGGCAACTTCCGTGAGGAGAGAACAGTTGTCTACGGCATTGCTAAGTGCCATGACTGCTAGCCCTTTGTTCGGACAATTCTGTTTGCCATTGTTAGTTGAAAAGTTATCATCGAGTGTTGCAAGTGCAAAAGCTGACTCTTTGCAATTGCTTGTTCGATGTTGTGATAGTTTTCATTGTAAAGACATCGATAAACACTCAGTTGACTTGTGGAACTGCATCAAAAGTGATGTATTTGCCCAGCATCCAGTTGTACAGGATGAAGCACTAAAAGCACTGAGTGTTCTAGTCCAATGTCTCTCGGATGATACTGATAGCCGACCCAGCAAGTTAGTTGCAGTGATTTTCGGAGACTGCGGAAAATACCTGTACGATGCAGGTCAGGTGGCTTGTAAACAGGCCGGTAAGTTGCTCAGTGCCACGTGTAATGGTTCTGCACAAGCCTGCTGTTCAGTGCTGGAGTCAGCTCTGCCAGTCATGGTGTCGGAGTTCCACAGACATAGTGAGAGTTTGCCAAGGCAGAATTTACTTCACGTTTTCCAAGGACTGTTGGAAGCTGCCAGCACTGTGCCTGTCAACGGCAGTAGCCATTCGCCAATAGCAGACTACAAGCAAGTGCTCACTGAGATATTTGTGTTGTCATTGCTCAGTACTGATCCAGCATTACAATGCCAGGCAGTCAGTGGTATTGCCTGTCTTGCTGTAATGCCATGTTTACATGAACTGCAGGAGTGCCGTCTACTGACACAGCATCTACGGAATGTAGTTCTAACTGACGGTGACTGTGCAGTAGCACAGGAGTCGATTGCCAGCGCAGTGCTCATTGCAGCAAAGCAGCCCGATGCCATCTGTCATACATTCCTCCCAGTTCTGAGACGTATCTTGCAAGGTTCTAATGACATGGAAGATATTGAACTAGGACAGCATGTGGATACCGTATTTGTAGTGAGATTGCTTTCATCAATTTCTGTTCATCCTGCTCTTACGATGGAGACCACCCATCTCCTGTTTACTCACATTTCCACCCTGGCAGTGAGTGAGAAGTCCTGTAACATGGAAGTCTTTCACCAGTGCTGTGTTAGTCTGACGTCTGTTGTTACTGTGATGGGCAGTGATTGTGGTGAGTTCTTTATCAGCTGGTTGGCGGTGAAGTGCGTTGCACTGACACTGCATATGTGCACAACTGTGGGGCGTTCATTGCATTACCATGATCTAGTGGCTGAACTGGCATGCATCCTGCGTACAATTCTGCAGCATTGTACGACAGCTGAAACCAGCCTGAAAGCATTTGTGTCATCACTGATTGAGACATTTCTACAAGGTGATGTAGACAAATATCGCGAGCATGTGGGTGATCTGGTTATTGCAGATCTTGTGCCATTGGGTGCTGGATATTGCGGTGATCAGATGTGCTCATTAGCGCTGCTGACTGCAGTTGTGTGTTCCGTATCTTATGAATGGATTGCATTGTCACAGGTTGATAAACTTATGAGTGGTCTGAGTGATATGATTTTACATTGTTCTGCTGCTGATGATGATGTAGTGTATGTCTGTGCATCTAAGTGCCTTTCTGGACTGATCAACCGACGCCCATCAGATTCAGTCTTAGATACCACACTGCAGTCCGTGCAGTCAGCCGTGCAGTCAGAAATATACGCCATTGAAAACAACAAGTCTGGATCATCATCCTCATCAAAACTCAGAGCCTTGACTCTGTGTATTTGGACCACAAAAGCTCTCGTAATGCGTAACCATCCTCAGCAGTCAGTACTCCTGAAGTTTCTGATCGACAATTTGGGAGACTTGGAACTAGCTTCAAGGGCAGCTGAGGGGTTTAGGCTGGTACTCAGTGACAATGTCGAGCTGACTGATGGTATTTTCAGTTCTGCTTCGGGTGCTGTGAGAACGCTGATGTATAAACAGCGATTCTTTACAATGTCTCTGCCAGTGCTGTTGGCTGATTACGCGGACAGTGAGGGCGGAAAACAAGCCTACGTGAAGGCACTCTCACACCTGATGCAGCATGTGCCCCAACAAGTTCTTGTACCTGAGGTACCACGCCTGATGCCCGTACTTCTACAGTCCTTGGACACTGAAGAACCATCCGTATGGTTGACCACTCTTCACGCGCTGACCGAACTGATTGTTTATAACTCTGAAGCCCTCCGGTCCTATGTTGATGATCTGTTGCCACGGTTGCTTCGGCTGAGCGTGTATTCTCCGTCGATGAAAGTGCGCATTGCAGCAGTACAGTGTGTTGCGGAGTTGTCGGTTATGCCAACCTATCTGATTCTACCGCACCAGCAGAAAGTGTTGCGCCAGCTCGGTTTCACCATTGACGACCACAAAAGACTCGTGAGGCAGGAAGCTGCAGCTGCCAGGTCAAAGTGGTTCCTTGTTGGAATGTCTGACAATTAGCACAGGCAATTCAGCCATTCATCTGCAGTGGTTTCAGACATATTGAGGGTATAATGGCAAAACATCTTATCTGTTGTCGATGACGTTTCGAGAAAATTGAAAACAACATTCTATGCAATGCATTTTTCAGAGTTTTGCCCCAGTGTTTTTAATGTTCTTGTAAAATATGTTAGTAAATAACACCCGAGATTTGTTTGCTGAATTTCATTACATAGTGACATAAATACTCAAGTAACATTTTAAAGAAGGACATTTTGCCATAGACAACTGTTGATATGATGGTTTGCTATTCTGCCTTCGATATGTCAACGTATGTTGTTTTCCCTCCAGTAACTTCATATAGAACTTAACTCATTTGCTATTTTTGCTATTTTCATTCAGCATACTATATGGTGTAGTTTGTTACTTGGCTCTGTATCATGAAATGTTTGAATTTTATCTTTATCTAAGACATAAGTGATGTTTTCACCTGTATCGGTTTGTGTGTTTGTGAGATTGACCAATGTTGTAAACAGATTTCAACGAAGTTTTCTGGAATAGTGGGTTGAGGCACCGGCAAAGTGATTAGTTGATTTTGGTGATGTGATTTTCAGGAAATTTTAAAAGTAATCTGTTGTTGAAACTTTTTGGGGGGGATATTGGTATGAGAAACAGTCAGTTCGCTTTTTATAGGAATCTGGATCATGAGCTATACGGGGTTCTTTTACAAATCCAGTCTGTACTTACTACTGCAGTTTTTGTACCGGAGAAGAATAAAACACAGTGTTTGGGAGAGGGCTAAACTGTTGATTGAATGCTTGACATAGATGACTATAGTTTTGCCCGCTTGACCTTAATACTGTTGCTACACTACCTTGTGAAATTAGAAAGTCGTAGTTTGGCACAGTTTTTTAGACATGGTTTATGCATAGTTGTTGTCAGTTATATTGACTTGTTGTTTGTTTACTGAGCTGATAATAGACGGTAAAACAGTGCTGTTAGAAGTCTGTTAGGTAGACGAAATACTGAATTGAGTCAGAGGAGCAGTGTTCATTGTGTCATGCACAAAATACAGTTGCAGACAAAAACATAGTATTATAAATGACAATAAAAACTGTAGTGTAGCCAGCATGAATACACAAGCTTGATGCAGGCCTGCTTGTTGTACTGAGACACGTAGCAGGTCAGCATTAAAGCAAGTGCACCGCCAACAAGTGAGGCCTGAAAAATTTGTGCTTCCGGTTGCCGTCCATCCCCCAAAATTTTTATTTGACCCTCAAAAGTATTAGTGCAGGCTTTAGTTTGTTTTCATGTTATACTGCAAGAACTGTTTGCATCTAGTCTGTTATGCTGCATTATTTTTCTATAGTTCTCATGGGCACTATTTAGTAGGGTGTTCCTAAAAAACGAAAGTGTCAGAAATTTACTGGCCAACCTTCTGTTCTGTTCTGAAGGCTGCAAATAGGCTGTAGAAAAATTATTAGCAGAATTAAATGGTATTTAGGACTTGCCCAATCCAGCTGAAGTTTTCCTTATTTTGTTCTGTGAGTTGCATGGTGTAAAACATGAATACTGTTAAAGAGCATGCATGAACTCTGATTTTGATGCACTATTCTGCTGGTGATTCTGTCGTTTGTACAATGCAAACTTCTTTTGTTATCTGACTTCAAGTGTTTTCCGTTTTAATATAAAACACTAGTAGCATTCCACTACAATATAGTTCATAAAGTTTTTGGTGACAGTTTGGATAGTTCACTGCAAGAGTACAAATGTTACAGTCTGTCACTGCATGCACTAATGTCAACAGCTGATGTGGACTGCTTCAAAGCTATAGCTGCAGACTTTGTAGGTGCTGAGAATTTGTTTCAGTGATCTTCAAATACTTGCACCAAAAATTGCTTTTGCTCTTCATTTTGTGTCAAGGAAGTGTTGAACTCGTGAATTAAAGCAACTCCACACTTAGCAAGGTCGTTGACCCCTCACAGACTGAGCAACCATTTAACTTGTTCTGTATGTTCCCTGATGGCCGCATTCACTAAGATTAGACTGTAGGAACTCTTCTGACAGGCCAAGAATCTGAAAAATCGCACAGTTGATGTTGTGACAAAATCGTGCAGTCCCTTTGCTGACGGTTCAACAAATGGTGCAGCTTTGGGCAAGTCGTAAATATTGCTCAATTTTCAAAATACTTTGGTAATACAATCTTCATACAAATTATCACCAAATGCTGGGTTGGAGGAAGATGAGGAATTAAAATGAAAATTCTCCATTATGGATGGGAATACCCTACTATTTAGTGTGTCAGACCATCGAGAGCCACAGCGGGGCCCCCAGACATTTTCACAGGGCCCCTCTGGGGAGAAAATTTTTGAATTTTTTTGTCCAAAATGGTAAATTCTGGCGTACTTCATATTTCTGGCCGTCGGCGGGGCCCCAAACGTTGCAGGGCCCAGAGTAGCTTAACTCCCCCCTACCCCACCCTCTCGACAGGCCTGTTTATGAGTTGCTGTGTAGTATTACATTTTATAGAAATGTAAATGTTTTTTTTCTGCCACCATCCTTACTTTTTCGCCAGTTGCAACTGGTAGCACAAATTTTTTTAGTCCTGAATACATAAATCCAGAACAAAAACCACTGCAACACAAACTGTAATCTGCCAACTATTACACTTTTATTATACTAATATTAATTGCTGTGTTTTAAGAAGAAATTAAACATAAACAACAAAACATCTAGAAGCTGAAAAATACTCTCGTTAATGGTAAAATCAAGGAACAGTTTGGTCATGCTGACAAAGATCACATAATGCAGTGAATAAAGCTGATACTGTAAGCAAGCATGACATAACATAAGCTGATAACTCAACAGTGACATAAATGAGCATCTCTACGCAGTGATGTTGCAGAACATTAACTCAGTTGACAAACAGATAAATGATGCACTCACTACATATATAAGCCAATTCATTTTAACTACACATACAGTCTGAGCTTTATTTTGTACTGGCACTGTCTGGTATAGTGTACCTCGTGTACCGGCAGTTATTTTAGAGCCTGCAGCCCTGTACCCCTTACTGGCAGGGCTTGTGAAATACACACATTTGTATCAATAATTAGGGAGATAACAAAACATTTGATAAAACACTGAATATGTTTCCTTGTCAAACACTGCATTTTATCTCGTCAAAAGCACACACCTGTCAGCAACACTTGAAAAAATTATGATATCAAGTTATTAGCTTGAAAACCCACTTATTAAACCGCTCAGTAGGGCTACACGTGTACTTTATGAGGTATATAGAAAATCTGCTGTCTTCACGCACATCTGTGTTTGTTCAATTTTTAAACCAAATTACATGCATATGTTTCATTTATGTGATAATCTGCTCACGTGATTCGAATCTACTCCGACATAATCTGACACAACAAGACGTTGCATATCTGCACAAACAATATATACACTGAGAGAATTAAGTGTACTTGATGAAAATAAAAGGAATACCATTATCTGATATGCAAGTGGATTTCAAACCAGTAAATAAAATGTACACACCCAATGGTATAATACATTACGGAGCACACGAACAGTTTGACAATGACCTTCACAAACATTGCTACACAGATATACTACATAAGGAATGCAACCCGGGTACCCGGGTAAACCCAGCCATTTTCAAACCCGTAAACCCGGGTTTGAGAGTGGGCAAAAACCTAGGTGTACGGGTTTAATTTTGGGTGTCAATCAGTAAGCATATGCAGTATATAATTGCTGTGATATACTTTTTTGGGGGCTGACCGTTAGGCTGTAAGCTTGGTTTGGCTCTTTAGTACGAGTTGTCATCTGTATCTGTCTGTTGACTGTCTCTCCTTAACAGATGTAACATGCTAACTGATAAGTCTTGAGGGAAAGCTTTTTACACGAGTAATTAGCACTGGCAAAAGTAGCCTATGGGGTGCAAAATTTGGGCGATGCAGTGCAAGGGGAACATCTTCAAATTCGGGGTTGAATGAGGGGGTAGGAAAAGCATGCGTTTTAATGTTAAACTGGCCGTATCTCATATAGGATATTCAGTGCAAAGTTTCAATTAACCTATTAGTTCTAAGGCTCATAGTTTCTCAGAGACTAAAACTCTACTATGACTGGCAGTGGCAAGATGCTTAAAAAGCTCGTACTGTTCTAACTCACTTCAATACATCTAACCACTTAGGCCCTACAAGTTACAATCCACGGCTCGTGACTCCTGAGTCTGTCTCTGACACATGGACCACGTAACAGTAGGCCTACACTACGGTGACTCCGGTAGCCCACCGGGTACTTGATCTCCAAACCCGGGTAACTGGGTTTGGAGGCCGTCAAACCCGTAAACCCGGGTTTGAAAAATACCCCCAGGTTTGCATTCCCTAATTCTACAGACTATGGCATCATGGCAATCCCGACCTGTCAAAGAATTGTTTTTGTTCAAAGATTTTCTTCCAAAAATACAAGAGTGGACTAAAAATTGCCCATTTTGGGGGAATACAGAGGCAAAATTGAAACTCTTAGCACCCTAATCTCCTCCAACTAAAATTTGCAGCCATCTACCAAAAAACTGCAAATTCCTGTCACTCTGTTTTCTTAACCCAAAACGCCACTGGCAGCCACGCAATACAGACTCAGACAACAGATAGAAACGTAAACCAGAGTTCTTAAAACTGCGAACTCAGCGATAATCTGATAATGATAATAAACTTGCATTCATAACAATCAGTGCATTTAAAGAGTTACAGTCAAATAGTATGGGCAGGTTCATAAACTCGCACCGGGTTATGACCCAGCCGTTCATAAACCAGTTTATGAACGCCCCATTCTCTACTCGATCACTAACCAGACGACCCTGCTCGCTAGTAGGATTGTCCGGTTAATTAAGGATGGCGTCATCATTTGTTGTCGGTGGTAAGACCAATTATTGTCAGAATTTTTTCCAGGTTTCAATCACAAATTTATGTTACTGAAAGACTAATTACACAACTGTACAGTACACTGCATGTGGCTGCCACGCCCACCAATTTAACTGATCTAACCAGCTGAACTGGATCTGGTTATACTGGTTTACCTGGTGCGAGTTTATGAACATGGCCTATAAGTACATTCAGACAGATAGCAACATGATTACCACAAACAACAACAACAGTTACTGACAAAGGTAAACAGTTGTGCCATAACAAACTGTCTTGAACATACCTACACAGTTTGGGCCAAATAATTAACCCTTTATATGCGTTGCAGTTTGCAAGCATAAGTTCATAGAACAGCTAATAAAATACTGACATCCAACATGTTCAGTGCCCAGTGCAGTCTGGTGAACAAAAGACACTCTGGCTAACAATGAATATCTCTAGGCTTTAAATATAACAAAGTAAGTAATTCTTGCCAAGCGGTAAATAACTAACCAGTTTTATGACATCACTCAGTACAAGACATGATTGACAGGTTTGAGGTTTAAGACAGAAATCAGGATTTAGTCTCAGGAGAGGTATGAATGCTATTTCATATCACTGAGGCAAGCTCAGACTGAGACATCACTGGAATGGTAAGAGATTTCATATTCAACAGATAACAACACTGTCTTATGCCTTACGCCTAGCTTACATTCAATGCATGCAATGCAATGCGCCTGCATACTTTTTTGACACAACTTACGCAACCGATGCACGAAAACTATGGAAGCAAGTATGCAACTGCCAAAATGCAAGGACAGAAGCACTATCTTGCTGCATTGAGTTTCTTGCTTTGTGTCCAGTGGTCAACATAAAGGGCCACCAGATGTCAGATTCTAAGGCTAAAATGCACCAGAATTACATCTCCACTGTGGTCTCTGCCCCAGACACCAATGGAGGAGCTTTTAGTGCTCCCAGAGCCCCAGCTCTATTTAAGGGGGATAACTTTTAAGAAAGAGGGAGGGGACGCAAAAAGGGGAAGGAATAGGAAAAGTGAGAGGAGATAAAGGAATAGGGAGGGTGAAGGGAAGTAGAGTTCCCCCACCTCTTCAATGCTACTCTGACCACTGGCTGAGTCTGTTGCTTAAAGTGGAAAGTGGGTTTTAGCAAGATTATTACACAAAACATCACTACTCAACAGAGAATGCTACTGTCTGGAACATATAGTCTGAGATGAAGAGCACAAACTGATGATACTTACAAATATACTTAAAGCCCATTGCATTACTGACAAAACAACCAGCCAGAGCCGATATGCCATTTAGCTGCATTAAGCACAAGATTGCAGTCACCATACCACACGTGTCAACTGTTCACAAGAACGCTCAAGCCAGTGACACAGATAAAACTTTCTAAGTAAACCAAAATGCAGAAATATTTCTGAGGGTAGGTTAAAAATTTTAGGGATGCAGGTTCTTTTAGAGATGGACGGCAACTAGAAGCACAGAAATTTTCCCAGGCCTTATAATAAAACACCGTTTGTTGACAAAAATACACTGCACACAACCATGACCACAGTACAACTGGCTTCACTGGACATCACGATTGAGTGACAACACTGAATGAACATTCGTGATCAGCAACAGTTGTCAAGCGCTACAACAGTTTAATAAACAAACGCACCAGTGCACATGTACAACTACAGATACACGTATTCTGAACAAAGACAAGACAATTTCATCAATTCTCACAGCTCTCTCCCTTTGCAACAGATTACAATAATCTGGGCCTTTAGCCAGAGGGGGGGGGTTAATGGGTTCAATCGTACTCTTCACCCCCCACTCGTCAGCTGGAACCAAGAATAAAAATGCCACCCCCCCAAAAAAAACACCAACATTGGATGTGGTTTTTGAGCTCAAAAATACGCAAAAATCTGTGCACCCAGTGCTTTGTTCCTGACCCTTCTAGGGAAACTAGGCACTTCCCAGACCCCTAGCTGGAAAAATGGAGAGTTGTTTTGCATCTCACAGGGTCGAACAAACCCCCTCCCCTTTGCAAAAGTCTAGCTATGAGCAGCAGCATCGTGGGTTAAAAAAGTACGTGGGTCAGGTAGTAGCTATTTTCCGACAGAAACTGTACTTTTCCAATGGAGGAGATTATGAGTGCTCACAATTTCAACTTCGCTCCTAAATTTCCCAAAAGTGGGGTTTTAAAAATGTCACATTTTTCGACGAAAATTTCCGCATCTCTGACAAGATTTTCAGAGAGACAAAAATTAAAGGTGGAAGAATGCCCCCCTACGATAACACCACTGTTTACAGGCTTGGACTTCATCACACTACAAACTTTATTAACCGATTTGTTGACATCTCAGCAATTGCTTATGAATGCGATTAACTTTTTGTAGCTTACTAGTTACAATTCCAACCTACATATGAATTAAAAATTCAAGACTTGTTACAATCATGTAAACATTATCAGCATTTTTGTGCTGCTTACGTTGATTGCTAACCACAAGTTCCTTAAACTCTGACAGCTTTGCGTAAAGATAAAAATAATACGTACACAGCAAAAAAAACTGCCATCCATTCATTCAGTCGGTCAGTTAGCATGTCCTAATTGCAACAACACTGATACAATAAAAATGATAAAATATAGTGGATGTAACAGACAAAAGTGACTGCAATACCAGTGCACGGTCATTCTAATTCACATCAGTCACACGTGAATAATGTGTGTACTTGCGACTGTTATACTATCACAGCAAAATGAGATTTGATTCCTATGGCACGTTGTCATGTTCCCAGCAAGTGGTCACTAGCAACTGACACACAATACAATATCATCATCAATGATATAATTATAAACAACCAGCATAACGTTCTACACTTATATTGCCCCTGCAGCCCAAAATTGTAACATAAGACACAGAAAAAACGACAGGCAGCATCTGCACTGCATGTCCAATATTACTCACTATTTATATTAGGTCATACTCTTGTACATTTACCATACTGTACAAATGCTGGGTGGCTTGTCAGGATAATGGCTAGGACATGACATTACAATCATTGGTCTGACGCCCGGTCGAGCCACTATCATGTGGTCACCACTTGGATGGGTGACTGTCTGTGGAAAAGTAAATCATCTCGGTATATAATCAACACCTTAACACCAAGCTCAACTCAGCCTTCCATCCCTCCAGGGTAAGAAAATCGAGTATTGGGGTGAGTGAGTAGGGTTTAACGTCCCACCCAACACAGTATAGGTCATTTCGGGGATGGCCTTTCCAGGCAGATTGCACATACACATAATAATAAAACACAAAGTTTAACCTTTATAGAAAAACACAAAAATGACATAAACGTAAAATTGCAAGAACTCAACATTATAATTGTGCACATGTTACAGTAATAGCAGTTCTAATAATCTTCCCTGTTATCCTCCAGACAATCATTAATTTCAGAATGCTGTCTATTGGAGGACAGGGGGGACTAAACTGAGGCTTCAGTGTTGCATAGACTGTAAAGTTCAAATTCCATTACACCGACTTTCACCAAAACTTCCCCACAGGGAAAGTCATGGACACAAATCACGAAAGTCGTGGACAAAAACAATCTCAACATGTCAAGATGTTTGCGACAAAGTCCGTGACAAGTCTGTGACAAACCCATTTGTGTCGCTCTAATGGAATTTAGCCTGTTACAATGCACGGGGAAAGTTAGCAACAAAGTCCACGCAACAAAGAATGCGGACCCAAATCACGAAACTCTGCGGCACAAATCATGTCACCGACTTTCATGATCTGTGTCGCAGACTTTCGTGATTTGTGTCCGTGGACTTTGTTGCGAAGTCGGCGTAATGGAATTTGGGCTTTACTAAGCGAATGAACTAGCAGTTTAGTTGAGTTCATTTTGCAAAGTGTACAAAGCAAAACAAATTCAGTTCTATTCACTGACTCTGTAAACACCTTTGTGGACCAGGTGCCATTGCAGCTAATGACATTTCCTAGTATGAAAGCATGGAGTACAACGATGACAATAACACGACAGCACAACACACACAAATACAATCACTCACTCACAAGCACTGGCTTACTGCATATGTATTCATCACTCACGTATTTACAGATTAACAGATAACACGCTAACAAGTCACTCACGTATTGGTAAAAGTCACACAGGCATGCGTTTACTAAAAACTGAGATAACTGAGAAAACGTATACTAAACTGCAGATACGTTTTTCAGTACCAAGCGCTGCCAAAATGTAAGAATGTAACAGTGTTCATTAATTTAAACTGCAATAAATGTCAAAAATTTTTCATATCAAAATGTACCACTTGTAACCAACCATGAGCCTATAAACGTAACTCAAAAATTGGGATTTACACCCTTTTACTAACACATGAGAGATGTTCACTTAACTTGCAACCAGACCTGTGAAAGTGGGACGGAAGGGCGTGATTTTCCATCCCATTTTTGATACCCCACGTCATCAAGTTTACTGACAGAAATGTTACAGGGGTAACATCCCAGATCTTATAAATGCATACTTCACCGCCCAAAATACATCGAAATGCACATATTCGCACATATCCTATAAGTTAAAAAGTTTAAAAAGTGTTACCCCAGAGTCCCGAACCCATATATATCTAGAGTCCAAGGCAAGCAGCTTGCCCTTGATCTGTCCCCTGTCTCACTGTTACACAGCTTGCATGGCACTGGTGACTGGTGAGTTTTGCAATTGGTTCTACAGTGACAGTGACAGTCGTGAACAACAGAAAACCCTTTGCATACATCATCTATTTTCAGTACACAAACAACCGTTGACTGTTTGCTATTTCTTTGGTTGTCGCGTGGATCGTTGTGGCATCGAGATGTCGTCCTTTGAAGCTAGCGGGCCGCCGGCGCCCGGGCGGGCCTCGTGGGGTCCTAATGAGTTAGTGGCTAACAGCCCGGGCTGTGAGACAGTGGGGGGCATGTCTCGATGGCCTGCGTGATAGCGTGGGGTAGCGCCTAGTCGTTGCGTGGGTAGATCAACATCAGCAGCAACACCTCGGGTCAGTCTGGCGCTAACTCTACGCTCATGTTCCATTCGTGTCACTGGGGGCTTAGACACTGCGCCGGCTGGACAAACACAAGAACATCAATCTATCTATCTAGCAATCAATCAGCCATAAAATGAATGAATGAAAAAAGAAACAATAGACACATAAATAAACAAATTAACTAAAAAAACAATTAAAAACCCATCAGCAAAAAACTACTCCAAACTTCATCCAATTTTCACTTCTTGTTCCACTAATGATAAAATACGTTATTATGGCTAAGTTTCTAAAACATTTAAACCTACACATTTGCAAATACTAGTACATTCTATGCAGTGTGATGCAAACAGAAACCAATGTGAATCAACCATCAGGCTTTTGAGCTAAGGTTTTGAATGGTGCTCACTCTCATAACTGAAAACCAGTAGAAATCCCAAAACGCATCAAGTTGGGCCTTTTTTTAGAAAAACCACTTTAATCTCAAAAACCTGAAACCCAATAAAACCCCAAAGCCAACCAGATTGGACTTTTCTGGCTAAAAACCCAGATTTTTGCAAGCATGAAGAACTACGACGTACAGTTAGCGATGGCAGTGTGGTCAGCAGGCAAGCGGTGACTGTTGACATCTGTCGGTCCGTCCACATGCCCCCGCATAGCATAGTCATGTGCAGCTACTGCTGCTGCACTTTCACCCCCGGGGGTCACCCTACTCACACCACCGGGGACAGTTGACTGCATGCCCCCACCAGCACGACCCCCGCTCGCTCCCAGACGCTGGGTTGCTGTATGGTCACTGGCTGTCACATTCGCCTGTCCACTCTGAAACAGTCACATTACAATATTAATATCTAGTAAAGTATGCCAGCCAAGAACACAAAATTACTATAGGTAGTTGTCAAAAATGAAAATTTACTAAAGTGAAGAGAAAGCACTAGAGAGACTCCACGTTTAATTTGAACATTATCATCTGATTAATCCAAGTCCAGACATATCATGTGGAAATCTGCCCCCAGAGCTGCACAAGCCAAACCAGTTTGCAAGAACATTTGTACCAAATTTGGTTTTTGTATACCCTTTTGTTTTCTAGTAAGGAGCTCGTAAAGGACCAATGGATGGAAGGCAGGCAGACAGACAAAAGCTATATACATGGCCTATGGCCTATTATGACTGCCACACACACAACAATATCTAAACACAATATCATTATCAGTATAAGCATAATATCCCTGCAGTCTAAGACAAAATGCAAATAATTTTTCACATTATGTTACTGGCATAATTTTAACTGCAATCAAGATAAGAAGTGAGATGGTATGGGCTATTATGGAAAACACCATTTCTTCTGTCATGAAATGGTTACAAAATAAGATACTTAATATACAATACCATAAGGGCACTTATTTTCTCCACTCAAAGCCGAAATACAATGAATAAATTACCAGTTTAAGCAGGTTCCAGTCGAAGACATAGTCGTAGGTGAAGCCCTGTCTGTGGAAGAGACTGCGGAACAGCTGGCGTAGGTACGAGTAGTCGGGCTTGTCATCAAAACGCAGCGACCGACAGTAGTTCAGGTACGTTGCAAACTCCGCTGCAAAGCAACAACTTACATTCACAACATCTAGATACCAGTGACTGCAGAAATTATGAAACAGCAAGTTATGTAACATCAATTTACGTACATTGACAGTGTAACAGAGAGTGTCAGACATACAACAATCGAGAGGCTACTACCTCTTGGATGGGTGACTGTCTGCAGACAGATAAACCATCTCGGTATACACAGCGTTTCATAAAAAAAACCCTTTTCCTTTCTTTGATAATTCACTCAAATGATGATCAATGTACATTAAATCTTTACCAGTTGTAGCTGAAGAAATACTAATTCAAAATATTTTAACAAAATATGGCAGCTGATTAAATGTTCTTTGCTAGTCGTGATAGAACACTGACATCATAATGTGTCGGGTACATGCTTGCTAGTCTCAATTGGTCTATCAGTTGCTACCCTGTTCCGAAAAATCTGGTTCGTTGATGACAAATTTTTGAAGTTTTACAGTTGCAGTTACAAATAACGTGCAAAGCGATCACATTTACGTGTCTGTGGGGATAGCTGGACTTTCACATGTTTGAGCAAAACAGTGCACATTGAGCTTGCAAAATGGTTGCATTTTTGGATCGCGAAATGCCTGATTTCATGTCCCCATGCTGTTCAGTGCTGACACGATAAACATTTTTCATTAGCGAACCAGATTAAGTTCACCATCAAAGCAGGGTAGCAACTGACAGCACCAGTTGACACCAGCAGCTTGTCCTCATGACACATTATGATGCCAATGTAACGTTATGACTAGCAAAGAATATTTAATCAACTGCTATATTTTGTTTAAATATTTTGGATGAGTATTTCTTCAGCTACAACTGGTAAAAATTTTCTGTAAATTGATAATTTCACTAAATTATGAAAAAAAGAAAAAGGTGTCTTTTTATGGAACACTGTGTATATACCGGTGGCTGAAAAAATTATGAAAAAATAAGTTATATAAGATCAGTTTCCGTGGCTTGACAGTGTACCAGACAGTGTCAGACATATGACAATCGAAAAGTCATGGGTCACTATCAAGTGCTCTTGGATGGGTGACTATCTGCAGACAGATAAACGATCTTGGTATATAACCAACACCAAGGTCAACACAGCCTTCCATCTCCCTGGAGTAGGTAAATTGAGTACCAGCCTGTCTGGCTGGGATTAAGGCAGGGCACATAAGGTGCCAGGTAACATTGCGTGATCCCATATGGCAGGGGACGCTCTGTAGCTCTGCGATAGTTTTCACATAAAGCCTTTAGCTGATGATCAAAGCTAAGGCCAGATGTTGAAATACCATAGTACTCAAAACTATCTCATTCTTTCAAAATGCCAGCAAGCTTAATTACTACAGAGTGCATATAGCTTAAAAACTTTGTAGCAAAATTCACAACTAAAATGTATACCTTTTTGGCTAAACATACTTAACATGCAACCTCGATCAAGATGTCAACTAGTGTGCTTATCAGGGATGTGCACGAGACCTTCTGAGCTGAGACCCGAGACCCATGTCTCCGAGATCAAGACGTTCAAAATTTTGTCCGATACAAGACCGAGACGTTTAAAATCCGAGACGAGACCAAGACAAGACGTTGCAGCTTCCAAGACGCTGGCCGAGACCTTGAAGCTCCCGAGACTCTCGAGAGCTTTAGCGTCTTGCCGAGACGTTTTCCGTGACATATGGTAAAACACATTGAAAACGAAAAAAAATTACATGGATTAATTAACTTGCACCATGGTAAGCTCTTTCTATTTGTGATATTGTGGGTCTTTGCACTTTATTTTGACAACTATCACTGAATAATTAACGGCTTGCACCATAAAGAATTGCAACTGCAGTGCTGTAGACAAAAGCCATTAAGTTTATTGCAATTTGCAAGCAACTGAAACTAGTAAACTACAGCTGATTAATCGCGATTATGTATTGAAATTGTAATTTTCGCAGTTGCTGCAATGTGTCGTATTGCATTTATTGCATCCTGTCAGAATACACTGTAAATTAATTGCCATTTAAATATCCTCTACTACCCACAGACATGCTATTTAGTTCATAAGCATATAGAGGGCCGTAAATAAACAGCCACGTGACTACTACTGCCAATCAAAACGCTTGATTCATGGCATGGTTATATGGATGAGGCTTAACACGCAGATTAGCAAACTCTGGTTAGTTTTTCTGTGAATAAACCTCTGAACTTAACCTTGCGACCAAGATAACCTAGGTTAGGTAACCTAGAAGTTAACTTGGACATGAATCAATTGGCCCTAAATAATACCAAGGTGTTTACTTATGTCAAACTAACTGCACTGCCAGTTTGTTCGTGAATATAGTCAATACAACGCACCTGAACTGAACTGAAGTGTTTCAGTTCAGTCCGCTTGCTTTCTGCTTAGTACACTCAGGTGGATGCAACCAAACTCAACTCAACCAAGATTTTAGCTGATATCATTTCAGAGCCAGCCTTAACAATTTCCATGCTAGTGACTCCAATCAAGAGATCCCAAACCGGAGCCATTTTAGCCAATCCTAAATCATAGGATTGTCGGCATCCCAATTCCAGAATTTCGGGATTACAAAAAATTAATAAAACAGTACTTTATCGAGTGTCACATGACAAAATAACAATTCTAGTGGTGATACAGGCACTGTAAGTTACATTTTGACAGTCACAGTCACTCCCAACACCTACCGCTAGAAGCCTACTGCAACCCATGCATGAAGTAAATCTAGCAGAGCCACTATAATGATACTAAATAGTCACTAGGGCCCAGTTTTCCACGGGCCGCGGAATTTCGAGCCAAGCTGCGAAATTTGAGTCTTTCCGCAGAATTTTGATACTGCCACCGAATTTCACAAAAGCTGAGAAATGACCGATGATTAGTACGCTCGTTGGCTTGATAACGTAATTAAACTAACTATATCACGGAGAAAAATTAAAATTAACTGCCTAAAACTCCGTCTCTATAATAATTACCATCGTAATACGACACAATTGTAAATAAACACAACACGACTAATTGACAAAGTGCACTTTTGAAAAGAAAAAAATTGATAATTTTCTTTATATGTTGCTAGCATAACTGAGCACCATGCAAGCCTGCAAAAAAGTCAAGTTTTTGCAATAAAAAAAGCTTAGGTTACACACAAACGGAAGGCCACGGACCCATGGTAAGCCATAAAATTTGAACAATTTTGCTGCGATGAGCTGGGGACTTCTGCGAACTGGCCCGCAAAATTTGGCAAATTTTTCCGTGGAAAACTGTGGGCCTTAATAATCACAAATTTGTAAGCTTAATCCAGAAGCAAAATTCTGGGATTAGAAGTTTCTTAATCCTGAAACCCCGCTTGATATATCAACCCCAAGATTGCAATCACTATTCCATGCTAACACAGAACAACAACGTACAAGGAAAGTTCTTGCATAGCTCTTCAATGGGTGTCGACATTTTCTTTTCACTGATTCGCTCGTACTTCTGACGTTTGGTGGCCGCCTTGAGACCTTGCCATGGCAGACTGCCTCGCATGAAATACATCAGCACGTAGCCCAACGATTCAATGTCATCCCGACGACTTTGTTCTACATAAATACAAAGACCACCCAAAGAGCCATAGAGAACAACATAAACTGTACAGACACTAAACTGCCTCTCATGAAATACATCAGCTCATAGCCCAACAATGTATAATATATTAATGAGTATAGTATGAGACATCAATAAAAGATCAACGTTAGTCAGTTTCCAATCCAAGACTACAAAGTTTACAGTCTATGTAGAAACAACAAGCCGTCAACAGAGTCACTAGAAACAGCATTGTCATGTCTTTTTGATACAACATAAAGCAAAGACATTTAAATCTTACATATTACCACAGTATTACTATCGGTGATGCTTGGCAAAATAATTTGTTTTATTAACCTACTAGCTCAGAATGCCACGAGTCTCAATAACAGGGCCTACTGTTACATAGAACTCGTCATTTCTTCTTTAGTGATGACCGTAAGTAACCATCACTGGGCCTCACTTTGCCTGCCAAATGAGTTGAGTTGGCCTGAGTTCCAGGGTGTCTCTACTAAAAAGGACAGTTTACCTGCAGTCACCCATCTCAGTACTAAAGCTCAAATTCCAATACGCCGACTTTGCGACAAAGTCCGGGACAAGTTCGCGACAAAGTCGCAAACACATATCATGAAAGTTCGCGACACAAATCACGTTGCCGACTTTCATGACTTGTGTCCGCGGACTTGTCGTGGACTTTGTCGCCGACTTTCCCCATGCATTGTAACGAGTTAAATTCCATTAGAGTGACACAAACGGGTTTGTCGCGGACTTGTCATGAACTTTGTCACAAACATCTCGACATGTCGAGATTTTTTGTGTCTGCGACTTTTATGATTTGTGTCCATCACTTTTCCCACGGGGAAGTTTCAGTGAAAGAAGGCATAATGGAATTTGGGCTCAATGACGAGTAACTTAATTAATGCAACCAACATTGTTAGTGTTGGATTATAACTACTTACATTCCAGATGCTGTCCCTATCAGCAGATAAAAAGAAATAGCAACAAAGGTATATCTGTTAATTCAAGCAACTAAGCTCTACTGTTCCAGTGACAGCATAACTACATGTTAAAATACACAATAAAAAAGCACAGAAAAATATATACCAGTAAATTATCATATTAACTCAAAAAACATGTAATTAAATTACCAGAAAGAAATTCAAAGACAGCGGCTCAATAAAAAATAAACAGTACCAGCAATGCCTACATTTGACATCTGATAGAACTTAACATTCTTTTTATGAGCATTTTCAACAAGAACGCCTAGCTAACACAAAGGGGAATGCGCGATAACGATGCATGTTTGAAAGCCTACTGCGAACATATCTAAACTCATCGATCCCAGCAACTAACATTGGATATGATTCATTTACATATGCCAGATGGCGCCACCGTCTCATGTGGATGCTGATATTTGAGTGGCCAAATGCGAGTATTTCGAAGGGAGTATTCAAGTTTGATGCCCCCGTATAGAAAATTCCTTGAACATAAAAGGACAAAATTTGAACAAGTGAAAACTACATTTAATGCTGAAAGTTTTATATGCAGAGTGTCCCGGTCTATCTAGCAATTTTGGCGCAATTCGCTCGTGAAATGTGTGTCGCAGCCCAAAATCGTCAAAAAATCCATAAAAACCCATTTTGATGTTCAAGGTCATCCAAGGTCATTGCTCTCAGTGGCAATCGAAAGCCTGTGTATGACTTCCTATTAGTGATTAATAGTAAACTAGGCCCTATCTTGCACCGTTTCTGAGAATGAGATACAATGACTTATTGGCCAGAAATCGCAAATTTTCCCTACCCCCTCTCATTTAGCGCAATCGATTGGGGTGACCCCTTTCGCTTTTATACAAAAGCTTTATGAATCCTAAAACTAGAGTATTCCAGGCAGCCGACGGTGAAGATTTGGTAATCCTAGTTTGCACTGTTTTTGACTGATGAACCCGTGTGACTGTGACTGGACAGACATTATTGCGATGGCTAAGACGTGCTACAGCAGTAGCTGCTGTCGTGCATAAAAATGGAAAGAAAAAAATCAGAAAAATTCCAGACCAATGCCGAGATGAGTGTTAATGCTGGCGTATCTAGCAGTTCCTGTCAAGTTCTTGTTCTCTCGATAAGGAATGTGTTGGTGAGTCCTTGCATCTCTATACTTTTTAGCCAGACCAAAGTCTATGATGTAGACAAGGTTGCCCTTCTTGCCGAGCCCCATGAGGAAGTTATCAGGCTTGATGTCTCGGTGTATCAGGTTCTTGGAATGGATGTACTCCACACGACTTATCTACATCCACATTAGATTAGATTAATTAATATATGATAGCATCAAGGTCAGGAAGGCAGGCAAGAAGCAATTGGCCTTCATCTAAAATTTGGGCTGTTGGAAAATCTTCTCGTTCGAAAATTTGTTGTTCAGAAATGCAAAATTTGAGAATAAATAACCATTTCAAAAAAATTCAGTGGCAAAATTGAATTAGAGCATCCGCAATCTCCTTTGTTGGAAATTTGCTGTTGCCTGTTGGATTTCCATCCAAAATTTGCAGTCTGTCGAAAAATTGCAACTTCCGGCCCTGCCTACTGTTTTTGACTCACAACGCCAGTTACAACATAATATCACTAGATCTAACAAAGCAACAACATGCACTGTACAGAACTACACTAATTCCAATAGCCAAACAAGCACCATTAAAACGGCTGCAGAAATTAATGATTTTCACACCACCGAGTGTTTAGAAATTAACAATCTGTCAATTGTAAGATTTGTTAGATTCTGCTCTCACTTCCTTTCCCTCTCCTTAGAAATAAACCCCCTTTAATCCAGCCATGGAATTTGTAAATTGTCGACTAAAGTCACATCACTAAGAAAAACCTAAGTATAAAGTGAATACGATGACAAGCATCTGAAATCATCTCCGTTTTCTGCTTCTCCGCAGAAAAAGTCAACCATTCAGTCTGTTTACACGAGGTATAAAAACGCTTGCTAATTGTGCCTCTTTGCATATCTGACAGTGACTGATAAATAACTCTCAATGTTGCTAAACGGAAAATAATAATTCACCTGGGCAACTAAAATACTGAATAATAGTTAATTTTTGCAAAGTTATCTATTAAGAATAGTTTTAACCAATGCCAGACCCAATGAAAAACAGAAAACTTGATAAATGTCCAACAGCAGCATCACTAGTTACAAGTTTGTGGGTGGGGGACTGAATAAATTGCAATATTCAACTGACAGCTGCAAATTTCAGACCGAGGAAATTATGAGTGCTCAAAGTTCAATTTTGCTGCAAAATAGGGGATTCTCATTTCCAAGTTTTTTTTATCTGTGAAAGAAAAATTTGCAAGAAGCCAAAATCTGAAGTAAAGGGTGGGGGAGGGCAAAAGAGACACTGATGTCCTACGGCACACGACACTAAAAACAACGTACCATCTGATCAGCAAGCAGCAATGCCGTTTTGAGGCTAAACTTTCTTGAGCAGAAGTTGAAGAGATCCTCAAGACTTGGACCAAGCAGTTCCATCACCATTACATTGTAGTCACCTTCAGTACCCCACCATTTCACTGCCGGAATACCAACTACAACAATTATCACACCCCACACTGTCACAGTCCAGTCCCCATAACTTCACTGCTGGAATACCCACTACACACCCCACACCAACACATTCTACATGTAGTCCCCACCGCTTTACTGCAGAAATGAATGCCCACCGCAACAATTACCATGCCGATGATGTTATATCATCACGTGGTAATTCAGTCTGGTTCTATTTTCAGATAATGTAACTGAACCGTCCAGAGTTTTCACTTACGTTCAGTCAGTTTTCCAAAGTATTTGCAGGTAATCTGCAGTTTCAAAGCCAGATTGTTCGTGAGAATTACAGTCAACAAGTGAAGTGCCAACATACGTTTCTAACGTGGAAAACCAATACATTAAATTTCATACAAACTAGATAGTTCTATATAAATAGTTTCCAGAAGCAAAGAAAGTTGACTGTTGTTACCCAGTAATGCAATTCCTGGCAGAAACTACATAAACAGAAACAGAAAAAATTCATGCCAGTTCTGAATTAAAACTGTGCAGTTTTTTTTACGAAACCGAACCCATAATAACTCCCAACTATAAAGCCATGGTATTGGTTATTTCAAAACCAAATGGAAACCAAACAAAACTTCAAAATATTATTCCACACAGCCCTAATATTTCACTTCCACGAATGACATCAGTGCAATACCAAAACGTCAAAGTTAGCCTAAAGCTCTGCAGACCTCCTCCTTGCATCATTCTGTAGATTTTGCCTTCAATCTGCAGCTGAGGATGCTTTGTCTTTACACACTCCAGCTTAATGGCAACCTCCTCAGCATTGGTGATATCAGTACCTATGACAATTAACAATTGTAACATGAGTAAAAGTTAAAAACAGATTCATATAGCACCATAAAAGTTAGATAAAATCTTAAGGTAAGGAACAGAGTCTCCTTCCTATCTTGCTTTCTACAACATAAATGGCAGTGCTTAACAATAAAATGCCATGCTTAACAACAGAAAAAATATTAATATTATATAATAATTTATACAAGAAACGAGACACGCAAAAGCCTATAGCATTTCTTCAGTAGTTATAGTTTCGAAAATCGCATATCATTTGGACTCGGCCCATTGGGACCATAATTACACATCAGCCATAGGTGCGTGTGGCGTCAGCGGCGTGGCGCCACCTTGTGAATGATAAAGACTCTCACAAGCGAAAATGGCCAAAAAATCCATAAAACCCCCTATTTTGGCGTTCAAGGTCATCCAAGGTCATTGAATTCGGCGCCAATCGAAAGCCAGTATAAAATTTGCTATTAGTGATTAATAGTAACCTAGGCCTTATCTTGCACCGTTACTGAGATACAGCGAGTTATTGGCCGAAAATCGCAAATTTTGACCACTCCCCTCTCACTTAGGGCCCTCGTTTGGGGTGACCCCCTTTGAATTTACGGAAAAGCTTTATGGTTCCTGAAACTAGAGTCTTCCGGGCAGCCGATGGTGAAGATTTGGAGATCCTAGCTTGGACCGTTTTTGCCTGATCCACCGGTGTAACAGACAGACGGACAGCCGGATGGACAGATGGACAGAATCGTGATGGCTAAGACGCGCTGAAAGCATAGCTGCTTTCGCGCGTAAAAATCCAAAACTGTACGCACTATAATTAGACTGCACATAACATAAACCTATGCAACATATATGAGGTAGAACTACTGCTGCATGTAGATTGAATAGTTGTACATATAAATGCCACATTAAAATATACCACCTAGCTTATGATGGTGACACTTTTGTTTTAATACCACAACATAAAAAATTCAACAAAACTTTGTTATGAACAAAAACAAAATTAACACAAACCAAGATATATATCACCAAATGAACCGCTACCAATCTTCCTGCCAAGTCGATACTTGTTGCCGACTCGAAGCTCCATATCTGCCAACAAAGCACAGACCTTAATTACATATATGCATAGCATATATCATAGCTGGTGCATTATGTTCCCATTGCTACAGTATTATCATAGATGTAAGGCGATGACATATCCACTATGATCAAGGTGATGTAATGGATGATGGTAGAAGGCGGAAGTGTGGATCTGCGAATGTGGTAATGGGTAAAAGAATGAATGTTGATGCTAAGGACATCCGCCTTTTACTGATCGTACTCAGAAACGCCTATGGACCAATGAACAGTGTATTAATTTGGGTGCAACTGTTTGGGCGCCATGCTTTGTGACTGACATGTTATTGAAATTACTGTATATCATTTGAGTTAAAATCGTAAGTTGGCAAAATAAGCAAGTTGGCAAATCTGGGTTTACAATAGTAACTTTCTGCTGCACTTAGTAGTCATCGTTGTCATCATCCGTTGTCATTTGTCGTTGCGTGAAGTCACTGTACGTGGTCGTTGTGCATTGTTATGTGTCATCATATGTCATCGTGCTTCGTCATCATCATAGTTACGTCGTCATCCCACATCGTCGTGCTGCGACGTCCTCATATATCGTCTCAGCACACATTGTCACGCATCGCATCAGGCCCGTCGAGAGCCACAGCAGAGCCCACAGAAACATTCTTGTGGGGTCCTCTAGGGATAATTTTTTAAAATTTTTCTTTTCAAAATGGTGGATTCTGGTGTACTGTATATTTCTGAGTGACTGTGAGTGAAATCTAGCGGCGGGTCCAGAGGGCCAGTCGGGAGCAACGCCCTCTCCCTACCCTGAAAATGAAAGCATTTTAGCTTTCAGAAGCGCAAATAAAATGCTAATCTGTCGATTTTTGGTTATAAGTGTCTTTACTTCTTTCTTGGCGGCAATAAGTTTTGAGCTTCAGTTCCTTGCACACTTCTGCATCCGCCACTATAGTCAACCATTGCTAACTGTCTGTGATGGCAAATGTAGACCAAAGAAAATACGATTGTACCTTGATTCACTAACCTACTGGCACTTAATAACTACCGTCTTTACAATACTACATATTAAAATCTGTTTCTGCATTCAATTCCATATAGTTTGGTACAGGAAATTAGAATTTTTACGCAAAACCAACAATAGTAAACAAAACAGTGAATACTTTGCCTAACAACCTACTTCCGGCAAGCTAACGGGCCGCAAAAAGATCGAGTCTTTACTTCAGGGATTACATTCTACCATAAACTACGGCTGCGGTCAAGGCCACCGGGAATTCCTGTTCGGGAATTCCCGAGAATTCCCGGGAATTCGCCGTTCGCAAAATTCCCGCGGGAATTCCCGGGAATTTTTATGAATTGACATTTTTGCACTAGCCAATACTGTTTTTGCCTTAGTTCTCCTCGCTGGAAGCGCCTTTCCCCTATCGGGAACGGACCGGTATTGTAGGAGCCCCGGGTTTTTCCTGGGATAGACCACGGAAATCTTCTGATAGTTTTCAGGCCCATCTAGCAGCAACACGATAGCGCTTTCTGCCTTAGCATGGAATGACATAACTATAGTTTAAGGCAGCGCCCGTCTACAACTGTGTCTACCGCGGATAGCTTAGCCATTTCGTCGACTTCAGTTCCTACCACTACTTCAGATTCACTTCCTACACATTAAAGACGGTAGAACATCAGAACAAGATAGCTCTACTCCATCACCCCCTCGGCTTTGTTTTAGTCGCCTTCTACACGACAGCCATGCAGACAAGAGCAACGGCGTCCGCGGGTGATTCGTCACATACTATTACGCGCAGGTTTATCTTACCAGTTACCATGCACCAGGTTACCTTAATTTACCTACCGTAGGCGGCCAACATTGATGGGCCGCTTTTCCCTTCTC
>Ga0056128_1001304_pt1 | contig 27339 bp, 18 predicted proteins | sample WorMetLIZISLAND2_FD_71113 | JGI IMG/M metagenome (GOLD analysis project Ga0056128, IMG submission 71113) | Marine gutless worms symbiont microbial communities from Max Planck institute for Marine Microbiology, Germany - Olavius geniculatus... ... | reverse complement strand
CTAGCTGTGGCGGCAGTCTGGGGTGTGTGTGGCACGTGCAGGCGGACTGCATGGAGCCCATCGCATCAGGGTGAAGCTGGACAGTCGTCTAGTGTATGGGTGCCGGGCCACGGCGTCGCTCTGTCGACCAGTTGGGTATGGACGGTAACGGACGTGCGCCGATCATCGGCCGTGCAAAGACCGCCTGCTGGTCAGCATCGTACACGACGAAGCCATCAGGGTACTGACGCCCCGTGGACAGCCGTGGCTTGGCGGCAGTAAAAGATGCTTTCGTTTAAAAAATAAAAATTATATGTGTTTTTAAAACTTTTTTTTCATTTTTCTAACTTTCTATATTCTACAGGCGGGACCCATAAACGTCTCGGGCCCAGGGTAATTTACCTCCCACTCTCCATCTCGACGGGACTGGGTGCGTTAAACTACACGTTAATTAATGCATTAAAAAAATTAACGCACTGTGTTAATGCGTTAAAAATTTTAACGTCTTGACAGCTCTAGCGTTAATTAATACATTAAAAAAATTAACGCACTGCGTTAATGCGTTAAAAAAATTAACGCCTTGACAGCTCTATAAAGAACCAAACTATCTCAAAATCAAAGGTGAAAAATGCAGAACCAAATTCCAGGAAGTGGTCAAAGGATGCAGAAGCAGATAGGCATGTTTAGCAATCTGCCGAACAAGGGCCTCCACCAGAAATCGGTTACACATGCAAGAGAATGCTGGACAACAATGTGAGATTTTCTGGCTTGTGATAGTAGGCCTATCTTTATGACGTGTTGGAACATTTAGAAGTTCACTCGATATAGCACTAGCACAACATTCTAGGATCTAAGGTGTTTGTATGCTGTATTACAAAACCTGGATTTTACAATGTCACTTGTTTACTCACTGAACAGAAAATTTGTATGAGGGTTCCACAGTTTTACAGAACAAGGCTTAATCAGATTCAAGTCCGGCCCTAAATGGAAAACCATGTGAGAACATATAGTGAATGCTACCGGCATCCCTCACTCATTGCGGTAACAAATGGTAGCAACCGATGCAACAAATACATTCATAAATGCAGCAGCACACATTCTGTGTCTACTTTTGGATGCCATCTATGACACTTTTACTTCTCGTTCTACTACCACACCAAGCACGTTCAAGGCTATCACATTATCACAGTTCACAGATACATAAATTACTTACTTATTTACGCCTTACTTGCACTGGAGCTAAATTGATATCTCAAAGCAAACTGACGCTCTTGATGGTCAAGCTGGGGAAGAATCCGTTCACAACAACACGTGGAATGTCCGAGAGTTTAGAAGCTATGAAATCATCGATGAGACGTTGTTTTGAACCCACTCCGTGCAGTAGCAAGTTGAAATTATGACAGCTGTCAAAACAACAAACTAGACTGTACTACAGAAACAAAGATCACAGGAAATAGCTGTAACTAATTAACAGCAAAACCCACTATTTTGCAAACACAAATATAATGCACAACGTCAGAATTACGTCAACAGTAGAAAGGAATATAAAACTCTGACGTCGAAAGAATCACTCCTTGCAGCACAAACAATTCTGCCCATTGCTAGACATTTCTCGTAGCATGTCTGTCTGTCTGTATGTCTGTCTGTCACAAAGTACCTCCTCCCCTGCTTAAAGGCCCATCATCATCATCATTTCTGGCAAGCACCACTAAGAGTGCGCAGCGCCGAACGTAGACATCAATCTCCAGAGTGGACAGTTCTGAGCCAAGTCAACTGCGTCGTCCTTATTGAGGTCGCTGGATTTCAGATCCTGCTGAATGGTTTTCATCCATGTAATACGAGGACGTCCCAGTGGTCTCGTCCAGTTTCCTGCGGGGAAGCTGTTAAGATCTGTTTCATCAGGCATTCGTGCAGTGTGTCCGAACAGGGACAGGCGCCTTGACTGGACTATGGCTGAGAGATGGGGTGCCCATGGCCACGGTCAATCTCACTCGCGCAATTTATGTAGATTTCTATCAAACATTTAACCTCGCATATATAATATGCTGATTTGAGCTTCATAAATATATGAAACTAATGTGCAATTTCAAACGAAATGCAGCATTATGCTACGTTATGCGAAATATTCCAATCTATCAGTTTCCCCGGTGACGTCATCAACCTAGGCTAGGCCATTAATATTCACGATGTCCATGGGCTAAGCTGATGATGTCACCGAAGACTCCATCACGGCAGTGCATTGTCTGCACCATTATCGCAGATCGTCGATTTCAAATGCAAATTTCTCCGTGTTGACAAAATGCTGGGTGCCAATGTTACTGTCAAAATTATCAGAAAATTAAGCTCTTTTCAAAAACGAGTAAGTTAATTTTGGTGTCCATGGACCTTTAAACTGTTTGATGGATTCAGATGCCATTTAGCAAGTACACTTGTGGAGCCCAATGACGCTGAAACATCGCATTCGATGTGCTGCAACCCGAGAAAATACAGACGAAAAGTGGATCCACCTTTTGTCAAATTACTTCAGTCCACGTTCTACAATTGTGAGTGTGAGTAGTTTCTTAACGGCACATCAGCACAAAATAGGCCATTCAGTGCCATAAGTGGTTAAAATTAGTTAAAAGCAGTTAATATATGTATTAAAAACAAAGTTAAAATACTCGTTAAGATCAATGCAATTAAGCTAATGTAAAAACAACATTATATACGATTGTAAAAGTTGACATCTTTAACATAAGCGATGATGCTGCGAGATGCCACATTTTCAAAAACGTCCTTGAGTGTGTCCACTCCAAGATACAAGCAATAAACAAGCAGAACGTACCACATCTCGTACATCCACTTGTCATATAGCTGTCGGTAGCTACGCAACAAAGCCGCCCGTTCAGCATCATACAAGCTGAGAACACCTTGTAATGTAGTAAGCATGTCAGCGTATTGTATGCGAGAGGAGCCGAGATGCGACAATGTGCGATCGGACGTACGTGAATTGTGGCTGTCGAAATACGACTGTACATGCTCCAGCTAAGCGTAACAAGTACAGCTCACAGATTTCATCTCGTACATTGCGTTCATCTGACACTAATCTGTTATCTGTGCCTCGTATCCGTACATGTTTTGGCTCTAGAAGTTTTTCTGTAGCTGCCCCCACTATTTGGAATTCTCTTCCTTTTGACATCCGCAATAGCTGTTCAATAGCTTCCTTCCATCGTAAACTCAAAACATTCTATTTTTCAACGTCTAGCCATGTCCAGTGGCCCGCCTCACTCCTTACCTCAGCGCCTCAGATTCAGTGAGTTTCTCGCTGACATTGTGCGCTTTATAAATTAAACTTACTTACTTACTTACCTTGAAATAGTAACTGCAATGATATTAGACACAGATGAACATGTATCCAAAGATGACGTGAATCAGCTGGACAGAGCATAGAACCAACAACTCAATACTGGAAGAGTCGTAACCGACACGTCACTTTCTGGCAGAGGTCAAGAAAAGGAAGTTGCAATACTTTGGCCATGCAGTAAGAGCGGACAATTTATATATGCATACATGTGCTGCATGGTGGCACCATCGCCGGGAACAGACGCCGAGAAAAACCAAGAAGATGCTGGACAGACGATATCAAGCAGTGGACTGACGGAGTGCACGTGACCAAAACAGATGAAGTGCCTAGGCATTCGTGTCAGCGACATCTGATCCTTAATCACGAGGAAAAACCAAGGCAAAGTAAAGCAAGGATTTAGGTATTTTCAGCATGTTTGGCCAAGATAGAGAATGTAGTACAGTAACATGAAATTTTCTAGCCATTGGGGCCTTTTTATGCTACACAATGCCGGCCAATGGTAACCATAGTAACATAATTAATACTGGACTCCATAACTATCTTAACTGATCTTGAAATGCTACATCATAACTGCCAGCAAAAAGTCTCATAAAATTGACAAGACCAACATGCAGACTTCTTCTAAAACCAAGAACAAAACCAAGGCATTATTTTTTGTTGCCCTCGAGGCATCTCAAGACCAAGACCTCAAAGACCTTCAGTGGCGCATTTAGGAGGAGGGCCACGCTGCGATGCCCCCCCTTTGGCCCAACCATGAAAATTTTTTACAGGCGACTTTTTATCAAAAGGTGCATTTTTTTGCCATTTTCCAGCAATAACTACAAAATTCAACAATGTTTGATGGTCTAATTTCATATCAATATGATAGGCCTATGCGATTAAAATCACCATGTGAGACTGCATCTGATATGACGCCGGCATCACCAAATGCTTTTGAAAACTAGCTGCAAGCCGTATAGGGCCTAGGTCTATAATATTTCGCAGCGGCCGGGCTTAGTGTCCATGGGTGAGTGACACGGCATTGACATATAGAACCAACAGCAAGGCAGTCGGCACCTGACTGGCGCACGCCATGGGTGGTGGTTAATTAATATATGGTTAGAATGATCTGAGTTCAACCCAAGATGAACCCGCCCACAACTTGCATGGGCTACAGCAATGAGATACGTAATCTAGTAAGTCCATCCAAATGAGACAGGCCTATTATTGCAATAATGTAACACGACTATGGCAGCGCTCTTAAGATGAAACGTCCAGCATGGATAGCTAGCCTCATGGAACCCCACCCCCTATAAGCTGTGGGCTGAGCCGTAGGCGGGCCTATAGGCTTAGCCCAAAGCTGATAGGTCTACGTGTTATATAGGCTTTCCAATATGCCTGTCACCAATATCATCACAAGCTGCGTGGTAGCGCCAGCCCTGTTGTAAGGGTGACCAGCCATTTCAATGGGAAACTCCAAAATTTGACCCCAAGTATTTCCCAAACCCCTTAATTTTTCCACACCAAAATCTGCACAGATGATTACGTCCAGCATGTCTCCAGATGTGCAAAATTTGGTAAAAATCCGTTTACGGGGGGCTTTCCCACGAATAAATTAAATATAACGCTTGCGTGACTTTTTGTGCCTTTCCTTGGCTTTTTTTTCTTGCCGTCCTCTACAGAAAAAATGACTGAACTGATTTTAACGCACGATGGCTCATATGACGTGGTTTCGCGCAAGAAGTGCCTTTTGGGGGTTACAAAATTTAAATTCAACACTTTCACCTATTTTTTCACAAAAATATGAAAAATTACAATGGCGCCTATGGGGAAACTTAGACAATGCTTTAAACTGTCATAACTTCGGCTATGTATAAGATAAAGTCGTAATTTTTGGTTCTAGGGTATGGTTTTTGGAGTCGGCCAATTTAACGGTGTCATTTATATTTACCCCTGATTGACCATGGCAACAAAATTTGGGACAAAATGGGCGATAACTCGGCCCCCGTAATAATTGCGCACTGTTCACACCTACCCCCATATTTTCGGGCCCGCACTATTCGATGGTGTCACTTAAATTTTTCCCCTGCCAACCCCCGTTGCCATGGCAACCCCCCGTTGCCATGGCAACGAATTTTGGGACAAAACTGGCTATAACTCGGCCCCCGTAAAAGATAATTGCGCACTGTTTGCACCTACCCCCATATTTTCGGGGCCAGGCTATCTGATGTTGTCATTTAAATTGTTTCAGCTTCGCCCTGATCCCGCACCAAAAGCTCTGCCCCTGGACCATGCTGGGGGCTCTGCCCAAGACCCCTGTTGTAAGCTCGCACTCCGTGTGCTCACCGTGCCTCCCCCTTTACCAAATCCTAAATATGCCACTGAAGACCTTGGTCTTGAAGACTAATCAGTATGCACTGCATGTATATAGTACATACCATGCCTGTGTGATGGTGCGATGTGGCAGCTGTTTGTGTGTCAGTGCTCTGAGCATGTGTAGACTTCATACGACTGCTTTTTCCTCTGATGTCTTCTGCCAAGCAGTCTACATCAGTAGAAGCTATCATCGACAGACTGGCACCTGCATCATTACCTATGCGCAAAATACTCCTAAGGACGTCACATCACCAAACTGAGATTTTCAAGCTCAAAAATGCATAAAAATGCCATTGCAGCCACTGGGGTAGCTTACAGGGCTCCCCAGTCTCCCCAGGCCCATCTTTAGGGGGGTAGCACCTTGGCACCTTGGCACATGCCAAAGGCCCCGTGCCTTGAAGGGGCCTTGCGCCACGGCGGTGATCACCACAATGAACAATCACCAATTTTCATCACCTTTGGGGGATGAATTACTGTCACAACTTGAACTCAATTAAAAGGGTCTAAAAATGTTAAAGGGGAAAGCTAAAACTAGGGTTGTTAAACGAAGTTCGGATTTGCGAACTTCGAATGTCAAGTTCGAATTCGTATTCATTTTTCAGCCCTTCGATATTCGAATCCAAGCAGCACTAATTAGACGCAGATGGTTTTGCCTTGAAAATGGAGCGCTGTTACTTTAGAGGTGCACTGTGTGACAATTTCTTTGTTCTCTGCAGGCCATCAATTCAAGCGACGCCCGCCACGTGCTTGCTTACTCTTCCTCTCCCCTCCCTGCATACCGCCGCGGCGTTCAATTACTCTCCGTGTGCCCTTGGTGCGTGTTGTATACTGATGCAAGCTATCAAAGTGACAAGCCCAGACACAGAGCAGACATCAATCGATGGCAATAGAGCCCGACACGGCGTCCTGGCTGATTGCACTGTTGATAGACTGCTTCCCGGCGTGTGGCGTGCGTGCTGTGACCTTCATCTCACCCCACAATGCAGACATTAAACGCAAATTGCTTAAACTTCTCCAAAATATATAAACGAAGTTCGAATTTAATCCAATTTTTAGCAATCAAAATTCGAATTTGGAAAAAAACGAATCTTGCTCTTGATGTATTGCGTCATTCCCCCTGGATTTAGATGCCTCTGTCCTTCTTTATCTCTTTCCCTACTTCTCTCTTTTCTTTCTTCCCGTTTTGCCCCTTCCCTTTTAGACCCTTTTCCGTCTCTTTCCCCAAAATCCAGAGGTCTGGGAACACCGTAATTAAGCTCTCCAAACGCGGTCAAGGGCAGAGCTTTGGCTGCCAAGGCATTTTTAGCTCAAAAGTTGCAACTAATGACAGCAATTTTCTGTTGCTGCATACAAAATTGTGCATGACAGACAGACAAATGAAATGCGTGAGATAAAACTTTGGTGGGCGGAGAAGCGTGAGTTGACTGAAAATGCATGAGACTCTTGCGAGATGTGTGAGACTTGGCAGAGCTGTATACAGGCTAGCAAAAACTCAGTACAGCTGTGATTATCCATACTGGATTCCCACCTGTACATTTCTATAGGTACTAAACAGGTGGCAATTAAATTCACTGACGTCATCAAGGTCAGGCAGCGCAGCCTAGCAAGCAGCAGCCTAGCGGCCTAGCATCAGGCCAGCACTGGCCGCTGGCTACTGGCAGACGGCGATGCAAAATGGCGGCCCTTTTAACTATAGTGTCACATCGTTGATAAAAAGTTGTTTCTTTTTTATAAACAGACGTGGTACATCGTTTGTTTAGTATCAAACAGCTTGGACTTCGTTACAGAACAGGTTTGAATGCTGTTTTGTCAGATATGTGGAGGCCAATTGAAATGGTGATTGGGCAAACGCTTTTTCAACACAGAGAGTGTAAGCTGCAATCTATGAATGCAGCTTATAACTAGGCTATATAGCTGGGCAACTCAGCCTTCCATCCCTTTGGGGTCTAAACTGATCACCAGCCTGGATGGCTAGAATTCAACAGTTTAGGGGATGATGGTAAAACGCAGATGTGCGGATGTGGCAACCGGTAAAAGACGGATGTCGATGTGGAGAACATACGCACTAGGGTTGTTAAACGAAGTTTGAATTTGCGAACTTCGAATTTCAAGTTCGAATTTGTATTTGTTTTTCAACTCTTCCATATTCGAATCCAAGCATCACTAATTAGACGGAGACGGTTTTGCCTTGAAAATGGAGCGCTGTTAGTTCAGAGGTGCACGGTGTGACGATTTCTTTGTTCTCTGCTGGCCGTTAATTCAAGCAATGCCCGCCATGTGTTTGCTTATCCCTTCCCTTCCTTCCCCTCCCCTCCCTACATACCGCCGTGGCATTCAATTACTCTCCGTCTTGCACTGCGCCCCTGGCACTGTTGTATACTGATACAAGCTATCAAAGAGACAAATCTTGGTGGCCCAGACACAGAGCAGACATCAAACAACGGCAATAGAGCACGACTGATTGCACTGTTTATTTTATTTATTTTAAGATGTAATAAACACTCGCGACAAACGCGCGAGAACAATAACATAGAAAAACAGTGAAAGAAAAACTGCTTCCCAGTGTGTGGCGTGTGTGTTGTGACCTTCATCTCGCCCCACAGTGCAGACATCAAACGCAAATTGCTCAAGCTTCTCCCCAAATATATGAATAAAGTTCGAATTTAATCCAAATTTTAGCGGTCGAAATTAGAATTTGGAAACAAAATTTAACATCCCTAATAAGCATTTTACCCATCGTACTACTCAGCCATGCCTCTGAACCAATAAGCAGTGTATAGGCCTAACCATGCATTAATTTGGAGCCTTTGGGCGCCAGACGTTTGGGCGCCAAGCTTTGTGACTGGCACATTATTAAAATTACTGTACTTTGCATATCATTCGAGTTAAAATCATAAGTGGCAAAATAAGAAAGTTGCAAATCTGGGTTTACAATAGCGACTTCTTGCTGCAATAGTAGTCATTGTTGTTGTTATCCGTTGTCGTTTGTCATCGCGTGATGTCACTGTAGGTCTACGTCGTCGTCGTACATTGTCGTGTGTCGTCATCCATCGTCGTCATATATCATCCCTGTGCGTCGTTGCCAAGCATTGCATTGTCGACTTATGTCGACGTAGCACTTCGTCGTGCGTTCTTGCGCATCATCATCGTCATATGTTGTCGTTGTGGTCGTCCGATTGACAAAGCAGACCATTGTCTTCTGTGTAAAGGTGCGTTCTCAATGCTCGCGTGCAAGGTGTGAAGCGTGTTAACGCGCATGGACGAACTCAAATGTATCCGCTCTTCTAGGGTGAAGTAGCGCTTGGATTAGAGCTTTATTGAACAGTCAATTGAGATGGTCCACGCGAGTTAACGTCACGCAGCATACGGCGAGTGATGCGTGTTAACGCGAAGAATGAGAACGCACCTTAAATGCCTAGACAAATTAGCGATCAGGAATTAGGCTAATGTCTAGGCCTATGCAGAGTGTGAACTGTAAAACATTCACAGCGGCAGACTTCAAACGAACGCCGCCTATAAAGCGTCCACTGAGCAGTTAATTATGGAGCGAATGATTGAAAAACTCAACAACTTTCGTGACTGGTAATGTACATAACAACTGTTATCCGCACATCCGTCTTTTACCCACACATCCGCACTTAGCATCCGCAGATTTTATCCGCCTTTTACCCGTTGCCACATCCGCACATCCGCTTTTTACCCATAGCCCAGTTTAGGCGGGCATGTTCACCTCTTTCAGTTGCGTTTTCACCAGGGCAACATCTGGCGGGGCTCAGAACCACTGGTGACGAGTTATCAGATTACGTTACGTTATGTTACAACCCGTACGCCACATATGCCAAACGCGTATGTAGATCCGAGTCAGACGAAAATTTCACAGTGACAAATCGTACCGTATTTCAACTCTTTGACGCAAACGATATGCTGCAAGACGTCACAGGCGCCTACGAATGATACACGGACGCTTTTATCGCCTGACATCGTTTATATTACCGCCAAGGAAACAACTACAAAAGTAAACATACGATTAAATATTCTACGCCTGCGTACCATAAAATATTTATCGATGCCATCGACGTTGCAAGTATTGCTGGCACTTTCGGGCATTTATAAACAGATCGGGTTCGGGTACCCGAAAGGTACACCAATCCACCGCTCACTGGCGTAGCCATAGGGGGCACTGCACTCATGACTGCACCCACTCAGTTAATCAAAATAGTGATAAAAATGCACCAAACACTTTATTTTTGCACCAAAAAGCGAAAAATTTTCTGTGGCCTTCCCCATAATCCTTTTCTTCAAAATCCACCTCCTACATCCAGATCCTAACTATCTGCCACACTGCCACTACGCATCTTGATAACAGTCACATAATAACATCTTGGGAATATCTAAAATTTGCGAAACATGCAATGCAAAATTCACTTACCATACATATAAGTGGCCTATAGGGGCAAGCGACCCTACCCCAACAAAAATGTTTTTCCGATATACCTCAGTAGATGAAAAGTCATTGGATGATTGGATAATGTAAAAATCTATTAAAAAGTCAACTTTCTTGCTCAGACAACTGTAACAAACAAGATTTTTAATTTATATATATGGCTACTGAAAACAGATTAAATGTCTAAGCTAATACATTAGTTCAGGCTTATACTTTTTTGATTTTTGCCATTTTACACCAGCGCTTATACAACATTAAATGAATTGCTTGTAGCATTTTAAAATATATAATTGAAAACAATGGCTGAAACATAGAACAGGACCCCTTCCCCTTTAACATAACTTTGGAATGCAGCCCTAAGACCAATAATAAAACCATGACTCAAATCCTCAATATCAAGCATGATATCAGATAATTTAATGCACAATACAAAGTATACAAGCAAATTAACAAATTAACTAATCAATCACACGATTATCATTGAAAACAGTGAATTCTAATCATTAACGTTCAGCATTCCCTGACGAGCAACTAACTGTCTGTCACAGAAAAACTAGAACCCAACAACAAGGCACACAACAGTTACATACATGCAGTTAGCGGTGTCGTGGATCAAAAAAGTAGGCGGGGGAGAATGCCACAATTATCCAACACACAGCGGCAAAACTGCAACAGAAGATGTCATTACGGATGCTCAAAATTTCAATACTGCCCCTAAATTCGGGCAAAATCAGGAATTTTTAACCCCTAAATTTTGCATTTTTGGATGACAACTTTACTAGACGAAAATCTCACAAAAAAGGCAAATTTAAAGGGTAGAGGCATTTAAGGGAGACCCCAATTCCCCCCTCATCCACGATGTCACTGTATACAGCACTGCATGGCCCAACAATAATGTCACCCTGTTTATTACTATAACTCCCCTTGTTGCGAATTTCCTGAACTTTATGTTTGCTTTAAGAACAAACGTCGACATTTTTATTGGGCCATGATGCTGCAGCGCAAACAACATTGAGTACACAACAGCAACGGCTAAAATAACACCACAAAGTTAGCTAGCAAAGCAGACTCTACGGTCCATAAGTAAGTCTACGTACACAAAATTCTACACTCTCATATTAAATAACATGCACAGAAAGTGTCACACTGTCAGAGGTGGGAAAATTGACCAGTCCTCAAAGGTTAGATTCTCTATGGCTTTTTATGAAAAACCCATCACAGAGCAGGGACAATTCACCAGTCTGAAAAGGGGATACAGCACAAGAATTAGGGGCAATTCTCCTCTTTCACTCCTGCTGTTTAACTTACCCTAATTTTGCTACGAAGTAAGTGAGTGAGTGAGTAGGATTTAACATCCCACCCGACACAATATAGGTCATTTCGGGGACGGCCTTTTCAGGCAAAATGCACACAAACACATAGTAATGGAATGGTAAGTTTAACCTTTACAGAAACACAAAACACAAAAAAACAAGCTCAACCCAACCCAAAATTGTAAGAACTCCATTATATGTGTGCATATGTAATTAACATAATGGTAGTTCGAATAATCTTCCCTGTTGTCCTCCAGACAGTCATCAATCGAATACAACATCAAATAAATAATTGCTGTTAACAGGGGTATAGCAATAGGCGCATCAATACATATACACTGTGTCCCAAAAAAGCATCCCCGACATTTTCAACTGTAACTTAAAAACGAATTATCAGATTTTGATAATATTTGGTACAAATATTCCTAACACGACTTACCATCAAACGACCATTCAGTTTCCCACCTCACCCAACGTTTGTTTCTGCACTACCTGGGGAAACACAACCAGCGAAGTATCATTTATTGTCCAATGCAATGATTGCTTAATTAACATAATGCATAAAAACACATTTTGTTTACATTTCTGACACTATGGCTAACATTTCATTCAGTTATTTATTTTTTGACTGCCTGTAGTAAAACTGCTTGAAGTGTTGGCCCACTATGCGAACACAGGCAAGGAGACACTTTCTCCATTCATTGACACCAGTATTGATAATGTTCTGCTTCAGACCAATCCAGGCTGTACGAGTCGCTTCTTGACTTTGCAAACATTCCTAAACTTCATCTGGTCGACACACTGCTGCATGACAGTGAAACCTTGTAATAAATCGGCCGTTGGGGCCCACAGATTAGGATGGATGAAATTTATCAACGTTTTTTCATTCACTTTAACACATATTATTATGCTTGGTCTGCTTTCCCAGGTAGCGTAAAAGCAGAAGTTGTGTGAGGTGGGAAACTAAATGGTCATTTAATGTCAAGTTGCGTCAGAAATATTCATACCAAAAATTATCAAAATATGATAATTGGTTTTTAAGTTACAGTCAACAATGTCGGGGATGCTTTTTGGGACACAGTGTACATCCCAAGAATCTGGCAAGTAAACTTTTTACCAAGTAACATTGATGTCAGAATGGTTAATGCATTAATTCCATTTCCAATTTTTAATTTCAAAAATGAAAATTTCAAACAACCTAACTGCAGAAAGAAAAATAGCAGCGACTGGTAGTTTTTACGTACTTAATGCGTAATGGATATCAGTTCCTGATACAAGCATTTTACACTTCCCCAAAATACTGCACCTCCCCAAAACAAATTACTGGCTATGCCCCTGGTTGCCAACAGATCTGAAAACACGAACATGACTAAAATAGACTATTAACAATGTCTAACTTGCAGAGATGTTAGAAGAAGCCAAAACCCCGAGGTAAAGGCCAGATGGAGACCAAAGCGATGAGGCCAAAGCCAAGACTACGAGGCCAAAATTATGGCCTCGAGACACTTTGGCCTTAAGGCCGTAACATCTCTGCTAACTTGTATGCAGACCGATATTCGAAGTTTAAAATAATGATTACAAACGCAAGCACAACACGGAGCACCACAATTCCAACGCCAGTGGATCAACTGACTAAAGGCATGTACACATTGACAACTAAACTGAAACCTAAATTCAGTTGAGCTGCATCTCAAAAGTGTACTAAGCAACAGAAATAAACCGAACTAAAATGACAGTTCATTCTACTGTACAGGGTGGGCCAAAAACGACCTAACTTGTTTTTTGTCAAAACTTCGTTAAATCTACACCAAAGTGGATAATTTTTGGCACATACATAACCAAAGTGATAAAATTATGCGAGATACACTCAATGTCCACATCACCTAATTTATGTCAATACACTACCACATAAAACGCAGATGCTCCAAATTGTGGCATAAAGCTTAGTTGTTATCATCGTAAAAGTTCTAACGAGCACACGATAAACTAAAATGTGATTTATTTAGCAGAATTATAAGTTTGTGTAACAACATGCTTCCAAATTTTTAGAATTTTATGCTCAAAATGTACACAATGGCTTAGACGTGATGCCATGGCTGACAGCGGCATCAACAATCAACTGATCAATATCCCAGCACTCATTCGTGGATTAAGTGTGTTTTGAGCTCATAAGTCAGCTATTTTGTTGTCTGCTAATTTCAGCGCAAAATATTAAATACCGCAAAATTATTAAATCACAGGGCACCCACCCTCCATCGAATTGATACTAAAAAGGTGAACAATCTGATACTGATAATCACTGCATAATGTAACAATTTGAAGCATCTGTGATTCACATGGTAGTGCACTGACATAAATTAGGTGAGGTGGACGATGAGTGTACCTCATATAATTTCATCATCTTGCCTACCTGTGTGCCAACCTGTGTGTTGGTGGAGATTTGACGAAGTTCTGACAAAAACAAGCTGGGTCATTTTTGGCCCACCCTGTACATAGCGAATGAACTGGAAGATCGGTTTTTTCACAAAGTGTATAAAGCGAGTCCATTTCATTTCAGTTCAGTTGTTTTGTTGGCTCTGTACGCAACTTAATGAGCAGCGGGCCTGCGACTGATCTTCTTGGACTTGTCAGCTGTCTTGGGCGGAGGCAAAGCATTGGCCGCAATGTGACGTCCGTACAAGCTGCAATAGCACACAACAGACCAATCAGTAAAGGAACAGATCAGTAGATCAATAAATAAATAAATAAATAAACTAGAAAAGCAATCAGAGACCGCAGACCTCCGCCAATGCCACGTCGTTCGGCATTACCATATATGGCACATTGACAGCGGTTTCCCTTATCTGCAAGAACCGCACATCTCGTGAGCACTAGCTCCAATTTCCGGATTACCCCCAAAATTGAATCACTTGTAGTTTTGGCCATTCCCGACTTTTCCACAAAATTTCAGAAAGATCCTTCCATAACTTTTTGAGTTATCTTGCTGACACACAAACAAACAAACAAACAAACTCCGGCAAAAACATAACCTCCTTGGCGGAGGTAATCAATCAATTAATTCATCAACCAAAGGCATAAAAACGGGTTGGTGGCGTGGGGTGTTTCATCGAAGTTACTCTACGCCGGGCTGGGCTAGTACTTTGATGGGTGACTGCCTGCGAACAGGTAAACCATCTCGGTATGTAACTATCCACCTAGGTCAACTCAGCCTTCCATCCCTCCAGAGCAAATAAACCAAGTACCAACCTATCTGGCTAGGGTTAAGGTGGAGCACGTTCACCTGTGTCATGTGGCAGGTAACACTGGGTGATCTCATGTGGCAGGTGATGCTCCGTAGCTCTGTAGGTCAATGGTGAAGCTTGCCTACTCGAAAATAGCAAAGTTGCAAATTGGCTATCGGTCTTGCTATCGGGTTATATGGTATCCACACCACTTACGTTCGGGAAGGGGGTTACTAGCATAGCAATCATGCTTCAAAGTACGACCTGCATTTTGCGGCTCGAGCCAGCTAGCCAGCCGCAAAATTTTAGAGCCAAGCCGCAAAAGTTTGAGCGAGCGATTGCCAGGTCTACCAACGATGGAGTGTCTTGACACACTCCGTCAGCGTAGACGGACCGCCATACTTGAGTGTTACCTTCCCAGCCAGAGAGCATCACCACACGTTGACTGGTACCAAATTATACTGCTTGGTGACAGAGGCACATGTGTGTGAACAACTTGTCCAGAGTCGTTCACCTTACCTGGCAGTGCACCAGACGGGAGTCGAACCAGGGACCTTGCAGTCACCAGTCCATCAAGCTGTTGCTACACCACCCAGCCTCAATACATTGGGCAACTTCACTTTTTGACTTAGAATTTCGCTGAGCCTTTTCGCTGAGCGAAAGCTAAAGCTGAACGCTAAAGTCCGTACTTAGACCAAAGTTCAACTAAACGATTAAAAATGGCGGAAAACTGGTAAACTTAACAGGAAATAAATCAACCAGTTATGCTTGGACTTGCTTATTTAATTGCGCCGCGCACGCAAATGACGTAATTACGTATCGTCTTACGTCACTGTGTAGCCAATACGGCGTTTACTTTTTGTACCAGACTGTTTTAATTTACTAAACTATCCGTGTTAGTCGCCATGTTTTCGCTCAGCGAAATCATTTCACTTTTTGACTTAAGTAGGTACTTAGACCGAAGTTTAGGCTCAGCGAAAGTCTAAGTCAAAAAGTGAAGTCGCCCATTGTAGACCTCATTGAAATCTATACTCACAACTTGTAGGTGTCAGTTCGTATGTAGTCAAAGACGTGCGAGACTCCAATCTGCAGCTGGTCTTCAATCGGTGGCACCCACGGGTTGTTCTCAGCCTTGAAGACCTGCTTCAGTCCGACTAAGTCCAGGTTGCCTGGCAACACACAGCTAATAGTTGCACAGGTGTTGCAGGCTTGCAAAAACCCGAGTTTTTTAAAGACCCAACCCGGTAGAATTTTTGCGTTAAATTGGGTTTTTATATGCTTCGGGCTTTTTGTTTGTTGTTGTTTTTTTAAAGCTAAAGCGGTTAAGCATAAATTCGATCAGTTTTGAGATGTGTACAGGTTATCACTTGGTTGCTTCCCACAGCATGAAATATACCAATATTTGCAAATATGTACGTTTAAATGTTTCAAAAACTTAACCCTAATAAAACATTTCACTATTAGGGAACAAAAAACAAAAACTGCATCATCTTTGGGGTGGATTATTAGCAGGTTTACTCAAAAAAATCCACTGAATTTTTTGGGAATCTAATCGGGTGTCTCAACACTGAGGCATCGGCAAAACATAACAAGACATGCAAATTTGTATTTTTCTACAAATATGGCAACAGGGTTATGCGAATTTGCTATCAACAACTTTTTGTGACAATGCTTAGCCAAATTGTAAGTGGATAAAAGATTTAATGACAAATGGAGGCGAAAACAGTTTTCATATCAACCCTTACAAGTGTCGACAACAGCCTAACCTTTTTATCATGTAACTAAAATTGTCTAAATAGATTACCAAAAATTACTTAAAAATCAAAATGCACCAAAAGCAATTTTGCTGAATTGCTGAAGTTCTAAAAAGACGATGTTTATTTATTCATATCTGAGTTTATTCACTGTTTTCCGGAAAAAAACGCCCACTCACGTTTCCTTGCACATCTTCATGGAAAATGTTGCGATTCCAACAAAATTTTCAGGGAATGTTTAGCACGAAACAAGTACTCTATTAATGAAAAAGAAAGATATTCTTTGCAACTGGTGACGTCATGCTGACGTCATATTTTTGCATTTGTAAATTATGGGTTTCACTGTTGAAGACGGACATTTATAAAATGTTTGCGAGTCAGCAAGAGTTATAAAGCTACAAGTTTGTGCAAGATGCTTCTGGACATTGGACAAACAACTGAATGTTGATGGAATAAAACCTTCAAATAAAAAAAACTAGATAGCAGTCCTAGCCCGCAGGTACCTCCGCCAAGGCAATGCTATTCGCCAGGTGGCGTCATCATCTTCGGTTTTGCAGCGGTTCTCATATGTCCCCTTTAACGCAATGGTAACGAAAATTTCAAAGTGATCTAGAATCCAGGATTCCTGCCGCATCACCCCCAAAATTTAATCACTTGTAGCTTATGCCATGCCCGACTTACCCTCAAAATTTCAGAAAAATCCATCCATAACTTTTTGAGTTATCTGGCTGACTCACAGACAGACAAACAAAAACCGGCAAAAACAACCTCCTTGGCGGAGGTAATTAACATGACGGGCAGTATCAAGCCGTTCGACTGACGATGGGCAAGTGATCATCCACACAGTGACACAGTGCGCGAAAGAATGCCAACGTCAACAAAGTTGAGAATCTCACACTCAGCCAAGAAAATAAACCACAAAAACAGTTCACAATGGAAACTTGCATGATGGATTAGCATACTTTTGGGTTCAGTTAATACAATAAACAATTAATGTTTTTTAATATTCTGTCTTCTACGGTAAAGCTCACAATTTAGAAACACAAAAATACGACATCAGCATAACGTCACCAGTAGCGAAGAATATATAACTTTTCCACCAATAGATTACATGCTTCCTACTAAAAATTTCCTGAAAATTTTATGAAAATCTATACATTTTCTACGGACGTATAAAAGAAAACATCGGTGGGTGTTTTTTCTGAACACAGTGTATAATAAGATAAGTACGAAACTGCAAATTTAAATTGTCTTGCTGCAGCTGCTAACAAGATTGGTCTGCTGCGCTGAGGCCTAGCAGCAACAACCAATCAGAGACCTCCGCTGCTGATGCATGAAAACGAAGAATTCCAAGAAAACTATGCATCTCTACAGAAGCACTGGCACTACCCAATGCTAAAAATTAGGGCTGCAGAAGTTAACGATTGATTTAATCGTTAACGACTGAATTTTAACGATTAAAAAAATTTTTAACGATTAATCGCAAATATTGTTTTGCATATTTACTTGACATAACAGGAAGTAGATTTCGGGCGTAAACAATAATGGTCGACAGAAAGTTAAAAAATACTGAGCTAGTTAAATATAAGGCCATTTCTGGTCGTATGTCTGATTATTTTGGATTTAAATTGTGTGATGACGGTACAGTTGATTCTGCTGAAAACGTTTTCTGCATGATTTGCCACAAATCATTCGCTTATCGTGGTTCGAACACCTTCCCCCGGTTTATCATCTACAGCGAGCACAGAATCCCACAGATGCACTGTAATGTAAGTTCACTATAATTATGTCAGCATAATTACGGAATTTGTGGAAAAATAACTAGATTTCAAAAGGTTAACTATTTAAAAAATTTTAATCGTTACCAGCACTACTAAAATAGTTAAATAACTGTCTGCCAGCAGAAGTGACGTCTTCAAAGTGCCTGTGAACACTGAGAACTACTGGGTGCGGCAAAAAAGTGAACCCCTGTATACTTAGACTCACTTGTTTTCGTCCTCTTTTCCACAGTTGACTGTGAAGCGACGGCGATGCCAATGAAATTTTTTTGCTCTAAATTTTATTGTATTGTTGCTACATAAGTGGCCCACAAGTGATGCATCGAGGCTGTTATACATTGAGCGTAATGATACAGTTATCAGACCTAGTTCCGGAGGCAGGACGGTGAGCCTGTTTGACTGGATATGAAGTTCTTTGAGACGACTGAGATCACCGATCTCCTTGGGCAACATAACCAGGTCATTCTCCCGCAGAACTAGCTACAAACATACATCATCATCATCATAATCATCGACAACCGTGGGCTCAACACCCGTTGGTGTCTGATGCCATTGTTACTATCGCTGCCCACCGCTGCCTATCTAAGGCAGCGTGGCTTAACTCCTGCAGGGTTGCCCCACGCCACTGCTCAACGTCATCTGACCATTCTCGCTGAGGCCGTCCTCTTTCATTTGAACCATCCATCATTCTGAACACCAGGGTCTTTATCTTTCTGCTGTCGTCCATTCTGTAGATATGGCCGAAGAGGCGCAGCTTTCTCTGTATCACTTTCTGCAGTAGGGTTTCTGCCAACTGAATCTTTCTGTACAATTCTTCATTAGTGACCTTTCGTGTCCATCCTATCCTCAGAATCTTCCAGTTGCATTTACTCTCAAAGGACAAACATACAGACAGACATAAAGATAGACAGGCCGACAGACAGCGTGTAGCGTGAAAACGATTGCCGATAGATATAGACGTGCTGCTTAAAATAACAAGCACTGGTGACATGTTTTTCATTGGTGTCAACGTTGATGACCTTGAATGACCCTGAACCCCCAAAGTAGGGGTATTAGTGAATTTTTTTGCGATTTTCGGCTGGGACACACATTTTAAGAGTGAACTGCGCCGAAATGGCTCTAGATGGACCTGGACAACCTGTGCATTAATTTTCAGCATAGAATGTACATTTTTAAGAATCTAAGTTTCGATCTCTTAACTTCAAAAAGTCTTCTGTAGGGAGGCATCAGATTTAAGTACTCTTTCAAGATGCATTAATATCTTATTGCTGTAGGCCGATACTGATTGCCAAAGTGGCAGGACTGCTGCTATCATGCGTCACTTGAGCTTTGCTCAAATTACTTGTTATACCTGCCATTCGTGATTAATTTGCTGAAGAGTTCTTTAGCTGCAGCAAATGGATCTGATTGAGTCACAATGACAAAACGCAAATATGCTGCCGTTCGTTAACCTACTGCAAATGATGAATCCAAACTCCCACTTGTCGTGCACGCCAACTGATACTGCTGTTGGCTGACATGAGTCGTGCTGACTGTATTGCTATGTGTTCCCGTAAACATAACCACACGTACACGCGTAATCTTACCTTAGACCTTAGTTTTTCCAGTTCCTACTGGAACATCGGGCAACGAGCTTTCTCCATTTCGATCTGTCGCTGGCAGATCTCTTTGCACCCATCCAGGTAAGCCCCATATCTTGAAGGTCTTCTTTGAATGTTTCCCGCCAGGTCTTCGTCGGTCTTACCGATCTGCGTTTGCCGTTGTCAGGTAGCCAATTCATGGCCTTGTAGGCTGGTCTGTTTTCAGGTAGACGTAAGATGTGACCCGCAAATCTCAGCCTCCTTTGACGTATTATCTCGGATAAGCTTCCCAGGTCAACTCTTCGCAGGACTTTGTCGTTGAAAATGTGGTCACGCCATGATATTCCCAGAATAGTGCGGAGACACCTCTGATGGAAAACGTCTAGTTTCTGCCGTATGTTGAACGCGTAATCTAAACCTCCCTATCATGGCTGCTACTATTAGTACTGCTATTACTTACAATCTGCAGATTGACAAGTTTTCCAATGTCAGCAGGAAGCGTCTCAAAGTCATTGTCTCCAAGATACAGTGCCCGCAATGTTTCTGCAACACGCACGAGTTTCAAAATTAGTCACCAATGATACTCGGTGTGCCAATATATAATCCCCTGCAAAAAGTGCTATATCTCTGACACTATAAAAACTTTCACCAGATTTACAATTTATACAGAGAAGAATTCAGACCACATGCCTGACAATTTCTATAACAATATTTTGCTTAATTCAAATGTTAAAAATAACTATTTGAACTTTGAAAAGCATTGTCCAGTTGTTGCTCTATAACGTCTGCAACTGAACTTGTATTTCTGAGCAAATAGTTAACGATTGACGACGAAAAGACTACAAAAATACTTGCAGATATCACGCGTTTTGAACGTCTATCATACATTCTGAGAAGCCGAGGATGAAAAGTATGCAATGCATCAGACTGATAAAAAAAGTAAAGATCGTCAATTTGTATAGCGCATCGTCGCGTATACACGCCTCTAATGTGCTTTCGTCACTGACCAGAGCCGCCGGCCACACAACCACTGCGTGCAGCCTGCAGACAAGAGACTGGCACAGCAGCCGGCTAGGCAGCCCCAGTCAGCTGTACTAAGGTCCCCACCTTCCGTAACCCATACAATGGGTTACTACTCATTTAACCAACCCCGGAGGGATGGCAGGCTGAGTTGGTCTTGTTGGCTGACTGATAGCGTACGCTTAACCAACAAAGTGGTCAAACGGCCATCCATCAGTCTAGCGCAAGATAGGGAAAGTTCGCCAGCCAGGACCAACATTCTAATCACTATGCTACGCCACCAACTATAATAATAATAATAATAATAATAATAATAAACATACTGAGGCCGAAGAAGTTTCCCGGCAGACTGCTTTCCGCCAAGTTGTTGTAAGTCAGATCCAGGACTTCCAGTGCTGGGAACGCTCCAAACCCACGAGGCAAAGCATTCAGTTTGTTCATTCTAAACCAACGAAACGAAAACACGGAAATGAGTAGCAAACAAAGACCAAATTAATTTGGTAAGAAACAGAATCACTGATCGATGCAGCCATCATGTGAACCACAAATCATCTTTCACATAAGTCAAAAGCAACTGCATTCTGACCTCAGATCACCCTTTCTGCTAGCAGGTCTCGTGGCTGAAAACGAAATTGCAGAATCTCGGCACAGGTATCCAGCCGCCAGCCGTCATAGTAGATGGAAACACAGCTGACAGCATGGACAACTTCATCTACTTAGGCAGTGTCCTTTCTTCCGATGGTTACTCTCGTCCAGACATTAACAGACATATTGGTTTAGCATCGTCAGTTATGTCAGCACTTAGTCACATCTGAAATTAGCCACATCTGAAATATCGGCATCTTTCACTGATCACAAAAACCTGTATTTATCAAACCATTGTGCTATCCGTGTTACTGTACGTGGCCGAAGCCTGGACTCTTCCTGATGCCGATTCCAGAGCCCTTGAGGCATTCCATACGAAATGTCAAAGGCAGGTCCTGCAAATCATACGGCACCAGTTCATTCGGAACGATGACTTTTCTGATTACTGAGTTTGCCGATCTGCCGTCGATCTCTGAGTCTATTAGCCACCACCGCAACTCTCTCTTCAATCACGTTGCCAGGTTGCAAGAAAACGTTCCAGCTCACAAAGCACTTGACTGCCATGTCAACCTATCGCTATCGCTAACGTCCACCAAGTAGCTAACGGATCCATGTTCCGGCCTTCCCTGCAACAGATGGGTCGACCAGATTTGACGGGACAACGACCTCCCACCCGCCGACCTCTGGAGACGTCAGTCATGGACACCGTGGGGCGATGTTGCAGCCTCCGCCGGCGGCTAAGCACTGACACAGTGTACGTGTCAAACGGCATCTAAATCTGCTGACTAAATCTGGTTGACTAAATCTAAATCTGGTTCTGGTGGAGTCCACTTTTTGTGGTGGAACGAACAGCCGGTTGGTTCGACTGTCATCGAAAAAACGTCGACAATAAGCCTCGGCATGTCGACGTCTGTACCCGACGACAGTTCGTCCAGCACAACGGCTGCAAACGACTCCGTATCTCCCTCACTCATTCTTCTTCTATCGTCTCTGACGAGAAAAGAAAAGCTGGTGGGCTATCACAACAACAACATCTGTCTACAGATGACAGACAACAGACAAACTGCACTACGGATAAATGTGTAAGAACAGTTTCGATAAGCAATTCCGCCGAATAATAAGACACATATGCAGCTCAGCTCACACCGCTGTGCACGGTGATACCGGTAATGCTAAAACTACGGGAAAATTTAACAAGTTTCGTAAAAAACTTACCCAAGATTGAGTATTTTGAGCTTCGGCATTGTACTCAATGATGTTGGAACAGTCTACAAGTCATGCAATCAGCTCACTGACGGCAACATTATCATCAGAAACAAAAAAACCCTAAAACTACACAAATACATCAGTAAACATATTGTGCAGCCATCCACCTACAGCTGTGCAATTCTAAACCTAATGCTTTTTGAGCTTTTGAACTAAAAGTGATACAAAAATATTACACAAGCCTTAACAAACAAGAAGCCCAGCTGTCGCTAGGAGAGCTGACTGTACTGTTTGTGAGTGACCTTCAAGGACATCCTAGGTTGATTATCTTCATTTCATCTGAAAAGGCATACGCCACTTCCTATTAGTGACAAACAGTAACCTTGGCCATATCTCTCACCATTTCCGAGCTATGGCCAGTTTTCCCTTCCCGCTCCACTCAACCCCCAATTTGAAAATGCTCTCCTTGCACTACATGGCTGAAATTTTGCAAGCACAAGTTTAACACGCATGGCTAATTACTTGTGTAAAAAGTTTTCTCGTATGACCTAAAGCTTAGCCACAGTACATCTGTTACAGACGGACAGACAAATGGACAGATGACGACAACCATGCTAATAGCTCGACTGTTACTTAAGTATGGTCAGCAAACAACGCAAAAAAAAATAAAGTGAACTTCTGTACTAGATACTTGAACTTTGTACTTATAAGTGCACTTTGCAACATGTACTTGTACATTATTTCACGAGTACTTTGTACTTAACTACTTTTTGCAGTATTATGTCCGTCCTTACCTTACCTGCGGGGTGGACAGGCTCTTACACCTGCCCAGCGCTGAGGCCGTATCAGTTCGGCCCAATGCGGATCCCCAAACGTAACCACAAGGTTACAGGTAGCAGCTATGAAGCCGTAAACAGACGGCTGTAAAGCCGTAGTCGGCTGTGAAGCCGAAACCAGCATAAAAGCACTGGTAACGTGTAGCAAATCTGCTCTCACGGGTTTGGTCAGCTCTTAGTTAGCTCCTCGCCTCCAGATTTTAGAAATCTTTCGGGTCATCGGTGAAAAGCCCCACCACCACAACAAGGTGGCTGACCATGGTGGGGCAGTATTATGTCATCGCTGACATCTTTTTTACATACCTCAATGTTGTTGTTAAACAGATTGAGTATTTCCAGGTTCGGCATGTCCGCAAATGCTGCCGGAATATCTAAAATCACCAACATTATATAGTGAGATCTCTTTAGAATACAGTGCAGCAGAGCAGATCATAATAACACCAACAGCAAGGCCAGAACAGATGCGCAAAAACCAAGTATTAGTCAGTTACAAAAAAAAACAGCAGACCTGTAATGGGTTGTTATCTGATCCACAATGTCCAAGACAAGAACACTGAAAAATGTGACATTTCATGAATATGCCTTGCAAATTATTCATGTACTATCTTTTCTGATAAAAACACTGACCGTGGTAAAATAATAATATAGCATATAAAAGGCTTGAAGTGGAATGGTATGGGCCAATAGAGCATACAGGTACTTCCTTTGATGCCTGGAAAGCATAGCTCTACTAGTTTCATGAAATGGATACAAAACAATACACACAATACACAATATTGGATCTGCAACCAAAATGTGACAGCTCAGACACAGGCACTTATTTCCTCTACTTCTTTGTCATTAACGATAACAGCTCAGTACACCTTGCACGGGTCTAGCTAGCAGTGACTTTAAGGTTATGTTATGTAGTCTATGGCTCAGGAAGGTAACGAGGCATACCTCTAGACTACAATAACGTAACAGACACACTCACCGACAATCTTGTTGTGACTGAGAGTAATGCGCACCAACTGTTTCATGTCCACTACAACGACAGACACGCAAAGAAAACATAAACACAGAATGTAACAAACTTGATAGCTAAATAATTCTGTCACAGTTTCAGACTCACCGGTATCACTGCTGATACGTTTTGGTTAAAGTCTAAGTTGCATCATTATACGTAACTGTTATAAAGCATTAATTGGCTTAATCAAATGTTAATTTGTCAATATTCATTAATCTTCTGGTTGCTAATACATCTTAATACCCTAAAAGTCAGGTTTAAATTACTCACTTTTCTCTTTTCACGACTTCAGTCATGTTTGGAACTGTGACGTCATCTGCAGGAGGGTTGCTAACTAGCTTTATTGCCTTGAGGTCAAATGCAGTTTAATTTACGTTCAAATAGCCGCAAAAAAGCCAAATTTTTCATCAGTAGTTAATCCACTAAAAAAAACCCAATATTCCAGCACATCGTTAATTTTACTAATCGCACACCTTTAGTAGTGAACAAATAAAGAATGACGTAATTTCTGATGTCACCTATGCATCATTACTTGGACGATAAAAATGACATTATTCTGAGTAAAACCGAAGAATTTACTATGTTTTCAATGCGAATGTCAGTTTGACAACAAAGCATCTTAAAAGTGACGTCATCAGTTATTCTGGCACATTCAGTTGCATTCGGCTGGCACAACATATTTCTCTAAAAATTGCTTCAAAGCGATATTTTCATTTCATTGGATCAGCATATTATTAATTAATGTTACAATGACACTCTACACATATTTAGCCAATATCGTTTCTTAGTGCGACCTGGCCTTTAAGTTTTTGGCAAGAAACGTGGTTTCAGTTCGCTATAGTAAAAAACAGAACTGACATTTCTGTAAAGATTCTAACTAAACAAGTATGTGGTAGTACCAATAAATTATTTTGATTTGGTACTGTGGTAACTTGCTATGCCTCAACTTAGTTTCAAAAGTTTTTGTGTTAACTGCAGTTACAGTAAATTAATTCAAAAATTGTTTAAAACATCAATGGCAGCCGGAAACAAAAAGTTGACTTTAGTAGTTATTTGTGATATTAAGCTCCATATGGCTTAGCCTGTGCTTACTCATGCCATTAGTAATACTGGTGGCTTTGGTAAATACAACGAATGAGAAAATATTAGTGAGTGTGAGTACAATTCATTACAAGACTCATCTGGCATCACCGGATTGGTGTTATTTTGCATTAGTGCCACTCGACAATAAGATAAAGATGCTTCGTTAAAGTAAAAAATAGAAAACTTTAAGGTAATGTATCCCGTCCCGGTAAAGCCCAAATTCCATTATGCTGACTTTGCGACAAAGTCCGGGACAAGTTCCTGACAAAGTCGCGGACGTGTCGCGGACACAAATCATGAAAATCTGCGACACAAATCACGTCGCCGACTTTCATGATTTGTGTCCGCGACAAAGTCAGCGGACTTTGTCGACTTTGTCGCCAACTTTCCTCGTGCATTGTAATGGGCTAAATTCCATTAGAGCGACACAAACAGGTTTGTCGCGGACTTGTCACAGACTTTGTTGCAAACATCTCAACATGTCGAGATGGTTTGTGTCCGCGACTTTCGTGATCTGTGTCAGCGACTTTCACCGAAACTTCATGGTTTCATGATTTGTCACCATTTGTGTCTGCGACTTTCATGATTTGTGTCCACGACTTTCCCCGAGGGGAAGTTTCGGTGAAAGTCGGTGTAATGGAATTTGGGCTTAACTGGGACCGGAGCAGCAACGATCCGCTCCCGGCAGTCACTTGTTATTGGTCGAAGTGGTCATGTGACGTAACTGATTGTGTTACATAGACGCTGCAGGCAATGGTAATCGACTGAGTCCATAGCTCAGTGGTTTAGGCCACTGACTTGTGTTTTGGAGTTTGTGGGTTTGAATCTGACTCAAATAATTTGAAATTTTTCCTTTTTTGAATAATTGTCGTAAATTGTCATTCTGCTATCTTGTCGCTTATTCAGTACGCATTCATTGTGTCAAACACGATTTTTCATCCATATTAGTGTTTGTGTATAAAATGTACGAAAATGATATAAAGACATTCACAAGGTGGTGCTGGTGTTTTGGGTAAAAGAATAGTTTTTTTCTGATTGATATTATTGTTACGATTAGGAATAGTGATAGGGATAGGTTTAGTGTTAGGTGCAGGTTTTGATAGTGTATTTAACAGAATTATGTGACGACAAATAGATACCCAAATAAAAGTGTAACATTGGTGCATGAATTGAGTGCGATCGTGGAAGTTGTGGGCAAAAAGCTGGTAAAAGGCATGTCTATGCGGCGACGCCGCAGAGACATGCCCTCACGGCAGTCGCACTGCGTTGGCAGCGAATATTATACGCTGCCGGGACCGGATCACCACGGCTAGAGTCCCGGTATCCGGGAACAAATACACGACGAAACTTTTAATCATTTTTTGATCTAGATCTGGATTGTTAGTCTGACATACTTACATAAACCTGGTACGTCCGATATGTTAACAATGCCCTTGTCCACCAAATCAACCTCGGTGCCATTATTCTGTCTTACTTCTTCGATAACCTTTCTCACTTTAGACATGTTTGTCAAGAAAAGTTAGTAAAACAACAACAAAAACAACAACATCGAACCATAAAATATTTAAATCAGTGATGAAGCAAAATTTTGAACTGCTACCGGGTAGTTTCGATAATGGTTTCGATCACCGGTACTGTTTACTTTAGGAATCGAATTATCAGTAATCAGTAATCAGTAATGGAGATAAACGGATGCAGGCACTAAAAGTCCCTCTATATCCGTATCTTGATGTAATAAATTATACTAATAATCTAATCACTTTTTTCGACATACTCCGATCTATCTCCGGTTCCGGCTAATTCAGATTTCCAATCATACATAACTTCTTGTTCTGC
>Ga0056128_1001303_pt1 | contig 27349 bp, 6 predicted proteins | sample WorMetLIZISLAND2_FD_71113 | JGI IMG/M metagenome (GOLD analysis project Ga0056128, IMG submission 71113) | Marine gutless worms symbiont microbial communities from Max Planck institute for Marine Microbiology, Germany - Olavius geniculatus... ... | reverse complement strand
CTGAATGAAATGTCAGTCACAGTGTCAGAAATGTGAACAAAATGTGTTTTTACGCGTTATGTTAATTAAGCAATCATGTCGCATTGAATAAAAAAGTGACATTTTGTTTGTTCTATTTTCCCCAGGTAGTGTAGAAACAGATGTTGAGTGAGATGGGAAATTAAATTGTCACTTGACGACAAGTTGTCTCAGAAATATTTGTACCAAAAATTATTAAAATCCGATAATCCTTCTTCACGTTACAGTCGAAAATGTTGGGGATGTTTTTTTTGGGACACAGTGTAAGTATGCCATTCACTGCACAGTTAATACAGTAAAGCACAATATCTGTGAGTTGTTCTCCAACATTCAAAGTAATTAACAAGGCTCAAACTGATTATGCTGCAGCAAAACCAACCAAGAAAATATAGATATCAACACATATAAAAAAACACCGCTCAAAAGTTGAAAATTAATACTCGAGATAAAAACGTCTTAAGAAATGTAGTTTATTCACTGCATGCATGTATAAATATAAAAATAATTTCTTATATGGTATAACACACATGCCACTACCCCTCAAACATGAAAAAATAGTGAAAAGGAAACAAAAAGTGTTTTCTCTTAAACAAGCTAATTTTGAGGAACTAATTTAAGTTAAACAAAAAAATTAACATTGATAAAATTTTTGCATACCGGCAAGCTTTATAGTTTGTACTTTATTTTACATGTAACTTCTTGCATCATAAACCATAAACATTAGCAAAACATCTTTGCATTGTACTTTATTAATAATTTCACAATTACATATAACCACAGGTTATATGTTATACAGAGGCAAAATGTACAAAAAAATGTCCAGGATGCTGGGTGCTTCATCAGGATCAAAATAAAACTGTAGCACTGCAAAATGACAGAGATATGCTGTCAAAGAAAAGACACTTCATGGGTCTCCAGTAGCTGCAGTCGATCAGTCTAAAACCTGACAGGCTAATGGGCCGGACAACAAGGCTGTTTTGTGTTTTTGAATTATAGTACAATACTGCAATAATATTGGTAAAGAAAGAGAATAGGAAAACACTCCTTTATTAAATAATATAAAACAGACAGTATTAAATGAACATTTTTAAATAAAAAAGTGTGGAGTATGTCAAACAAAACAAGCCCATCAACTGGCCATCGTTTTTTACCAGGACAACAGGACAACAGACAAGCCCATCAATGGGCCAATGTCATCTTGCCTTCCGTCTTTTAGACCAGACAATGGGCTGACCATAGAAATTCATTATTCTCTGACATACTACAAACCGCAATACCAACCGCAGACTGCACAAACCTCAAACCTAACCCTAATCCTAACCCTAGTTCAGGATGGCGTGGGTAGCATGGAGCAGCCAATGGGGCCACCAGTTGCTACGCGCTACCTGTGGTGATCCGGTATTGCGGTACATCAGAAAATAGTGACACAGAACCAGTCATGTTTTAAACCAACCCGCTGCGAACGATTAAACCACCACAGCATGTGAGAATTTTGCCACTGAGAAGTGGATGGAGCCATGACTTTACCACTATCATTATCATTACACAATAGAGTAAAGATATACCTTCTTCACATCTAGCTCCTCTTTAAGGTCCTGTAGCCGAGCATTGGTGCGAGCAAATAAGTTGATCTTCTGCTGATCTTCATACGTCACATGCACGTCACTGTCCTGTCACATAAACATATAGCACATTACAATAATCACAATATAACTTCAAAAAACACATGCACATGCTGTACGAGGGTCGTCCCAAAAATTTCCGGCCATGACATATTAGACAACAATATTTTCCACAATCTATACATCAGTAAAACGTACATCCTTTACTGACTCATATGAGTCTGCTGCGGATATGACACCACTGTAATTTACGACGTCATAGAACATTAAATAAAAATGACTTTTAGCGTCAAGGAAAGAGACTTGAGTCATTCATCATCATGCATAGCGAACACCACCATAAACAAATTTCAGATTTCAAAATACAGAGTGGGCCATAAAAACCATCCCCTATATTATTCTGCTTAAAATGCTACTGCATTCGTTCATATGGACAAAGTGACACACCGTATGAATTGCTAGTTTGTTCTGCACATACTGATATCGAAACCGAATGAGTATGTCAAAATTAAAGCTGTCACAGTTGACGCGTTAATTAACGCGTTAATGCGTTAATAAATTAACGCGCGTTACAAAAATTAATGCGCGTTAAAAAAATTAACGCACATGCATAAATTTACAGCAGCAATGCCCCGCAAAAGCGTGGCTACACGTGACGATTTCCTCGGACGAGGTTTATAAACCTCGGAAGGCCCGGCCACGTCGGACAATATTTCGGACGAGGAAATTGGTGTGTGTAGCCACGGCATTACACGTTTAAACTGAAACATTTGCGCAACAACTTCGTTTGTGTCTAATAGGGTGTTTACACGATCCAGCAAACGTCTAGTAAACTTCCAGCAAATGTATTCAAAATACACGTCATGCTAATGCTGGACGTTTGCTGGATGGTGTAAACATCCCATAAGTTACCTGCAGACGTAAAAAATTCTGAACACTATACTCAACAGTCTACACACGTTTTGCCTCAAGGCATATGGCAACAAGTACATGTATTAGAAGTCAGAGAAATAAAAAGGTAAGCAGAAAAATAGGCGACGGGAGAGGAGAAATTTTTCGTTCAAGCAATTAACCGGCAAAATAAAATACTGTAATAGTTAAATAGTAAATAGTCTAAATACGCTTAAAAAATAAAAATTATATGTGTTTTTAAAACTTTTTTTCATTTTTCTAACTTTCTATATTCTACAGGCGGGTCCCATAAACGTCTCGGGCCCGGGGTAATTTACCTCATACTCTCCATCTTGACAGGACTGAGTGCGTTAATTTACGCGTTAATTAATGCATTAAAAAAATTAACGGACTGCATTAATGCGTTAAAAAAATTAACGCCTTGACAGCTTTAGTCAAAATGTTATTAAAAATAATACGATAGAATCAAAGCACTCCAACTGTGTTATACCACAATGGTGAAACACAAATTGAAATACGTGCTTGCGTGTATGTCTAAGTAAAACAGCGAAAACTTCATACAACAACAAGACAGTCAAGTAAACAACTGTTCAACGTGCCCTTCTGAATCTCTCTCGGAATTTTGCTGGTTGCCTTCCTGGCTGTATATCAGCTCCGCTACACACTCAATATTCTGTGTTGTTCGGACAGTCCGCTTCTGTCTACTGCCGACCTTTCAAGAAAATCCGCTTATTACCCATAGCCCTGCCGGCAGTATGTCAGGCCACCTGCATACATTATTTAGCAACTATTTCTAAGTTTAACCGTAAACCAACAATCCCGTGCAAAAGTTTCTACTTTCTACGATAAAGATAAAGACTATTAACCTTTGCGGCTACCTTAGTCGACATTTTACAGACTTATTTGACAGTTTTATTTGTTTGTTTACTTTTCCTGTACAAAGAATATTTATAGCAAAAATCGCTGCATAACGTAACGTTTTTACTTTTAGCCGACCGTACGCAAGTCGCGCTTATGATACGAATACGATGTTGTCCGTCTGTCTGTCGTCTGTAACGTATGTGTTGTGACTAAACGATACGCTTTGTCGTAAAATTGTCAAAAGCAGACATAGATTTGTTCGGCAGCTACATGCTGTATCAATTCGGACCCCTTACGGCCCCATATTTCCCCAAGTGGAGATACTGACTGCACCCCAAATATTTGTATTGTGAATTTCGGCCAAAACGCATCAGTTAGTGGCATGTTTACTATTAGCAGCCTATAGGAACTTACCAATGGCATGCCTAACAGTACCATGGCTTACCCAGTACGATAGCGTTTTCCCTTTGAGATAAAATGAAAATGATCGACCTTGGATAATTTGAAGCAAGTATAGGCAGCACGATGCTTGAAGGTCACTGACATCCAGTGCGGTCGGCTATCCTAGCGACAGCTGGGCTTCTTGTTAAGATCTTGGCGCAAACACTTAATTAACCTGCCATAATAATTTAAAAAGCCTGGAAACTAGGACTTTTCTAACAGCCTTGTAAGTAGGCCTACTTACTTCAAATCTGTCCCACACTTTTTACAATCAGTGTCGTCTTGTATGAGTCAATTGCAGTAGCCATCAGTATTCATGTTACTAAACACGCGGTGCAGCATCCCTACTGCCAAAGTTAGAAGCAGGGGTAATGACAGGAGAAGGCAGGATGCTTTCCGCGAAGTTAGATTTAGGCCGAGATTCTTTCACGAAATCAACACAACACAGCCATTATCATTGTACATAAACATTTGAACCGTTTGTGTGCAAACGACAAAAATTTTGCCACAAATGGCGAACTGAGAGCCTAAAATCCGTAAAAATGTGTTGGCAGCCACTCTGCCAAAGACCTCACCGAAGGAGCTCATAGCACTCCCCAAGACGTAGCGAATGGATTTCAAAGGAGAAAAATTTAAAAGAGAGAAGAAGAGCCAAGGAAGCTAAGGAGAGGTTGGTGTGATTTGGGAGGGAAGGTTGCTCTCTGGGCATCCTGGCACTGTGGACAGTGTGTAGTGATGAACGCCCCTAGTTACGAGGCTGAGTTGATGAATGGCATCAACAAAGTACCTGGTACCTTCAATGTTTAACCAGCCAAACTTTTGAGAGTTACAGCACTCGATCCACATTAGTTCAATTAGCGTAAAAACATAAAAACCTTTGGTACTAAGCCAAATATATACCCAACTTCTCAAATGAAGCAACAGAATCAAAGAACTCAATACAATACAAACGGCTTAAATAATTAACCCAATTCATAACAATAACGGCTCATATGTGTAAATTCTGTTGAGGCATTCAAGCAAAAAGATTCTATCCACATTTGTCTATACAGTTCATGAACTTATTATTTATATGATATAGCCTAAAGTTTAATTCTCAAAACAAAAGCGTCAGTCTCCATCATTATTTTGGCATCTGGAAGTAGTACATCCAATATTTCAAATAACTCTTCAGTGATCAGCGGGTTATAACATAACAAACCAGATACCAGACAGTTTTTGTTTCAGTAAAACTGTGTAAACAAACAACAAAAAACTACACCAATATTTTTGAAGATCCAATAAAATTTTTAGGGACAGAAGTTATTTGGTACAAATGGCAACCAGAACCAGAGGATTTTTTTAGCCTCATGAGCCACATAGCCCACATATCATCTTGCCTTCCACAAACCTAAACTCTACCAGGCATGCAATTACAAATCATAATTCTGAAATTCTTATGAAACATTGCAACACACTTAAGCCAGTAGCTTCCAGACCGTAAGATTTATGAACACAAAAGCGGGCCACCCGAACAACATTTGCAAGCCAGATGCCTCCTGTAGCGCCCATATGCCAGTCACCCTTTTCTCTGAAGACCACGATGAACCCAGTCAAAGCCACAAGCTAGCTAGTACGTGAATCTCACGTTTAGAAAATCCACATTTCAGTAGAAAAATCACTCTTAAATATAAATCATTTCGGTTCTCTAGTGCAGTGTTTTTCAGCCTTTTTGCTGCAGCGGAACCCTATATAAGTGCGACAATCACTCACGGAACCCCATGCAATTATCCCTAGGTCCAGCGGCGTATAGGCCTATAGGCAAAGTGAAAGTTTCACAGCAAGGGGAACCGATGTCCTCATCAGCGGAGCAAAAAAAGACAGAGAACTTGTGAGGGTCTGGGGCAAAGCCCCCAAAAGCTGACGATAAAGCAGCAGCAAAACACTTGTTAAATTTGATCACATTAAACAATATTACTTAGCAATTTCATTTCACCCGAAGACAGCAGTACGTTATTGTATTTAAGCAAAAACACCACACAAAGGGTCGCAACGACCCGAAAATTATCATCAAATCTTAAATACGCCCACAAACAACTCAAAAGTCTGGACCTTCAGGCAGTTACGTAGCTAATGCGTGAAACTATTTATATTCTAAGCAAAATGTTTCAAGATATAAAATTCTTTTAATGAATGGACACACGCTTTCTTAGCACTAACACTAGTACATTAGTGTTCAGTGTGCAATGCAAATACTCTAATATTGTTAAAAACAAAGAAAAATATTTTAACACTGTATGCAAAAGTAGATGGCTATAAGCACTAATTTCGAACTAGCCTAAATATTTAGCGCTTTTTACTTTTATGGCCTGGTTTGACGTAATTTCTCACACTAGGTTATTTTTATTTCTTTTACTGACCAGCTGTGGAACCCTTGGCATATGCTCGTGGAACCCATAGGTTCCGCGAAACCCCGGGTGAAAATCACTGCTCTAGTGTGCATACAAATCAAAAATGTGCTAACATTTTTTGAACCAATGCAATACATTCCACCCTTTAAAAAATATTGGCTATGCTTCTGACAGCCAGCAAAATAATGCTATACACACAGACCCAAACAGCAAATGAGACTGAGGCAAATGGAGCTCATTAAATAAAGTTCATTGTTTCTGGATGTACACTGTGTTTCAAAAAAAACATCCTCGACATTTTCAACTGTAACTTGAAAACCAATTATCGGGTTTTGATAATTTTTGGCACGAATATTCCTGACACAACTTGCCATCAAATGACTATTCAGTTGCCCACCTCATCCAACGTCTGTTTCTGCACTAGCTGGGGAAAACGCAATGAGCAAAATATCACTTTTATCTAATGTAATATGATTGCTTAATTAACATAACGCATAAAAACACATTTCTGACACTTTGGCTGACATCCACTTGTCTATTTTTTAACTGCCTGCAGTTAAATTGCTTGAAGTATTGGCCTACTATGCAAACACAGGCAAAAAGATGCTTTCTCCTTCACTGACAGCAGTATCGATAATGTTCTGCTCCAGACCAATCCAGGCTGTACCAGTCGCTTCTTGACTTCACAAACATCCTAAACGTCTTCTGGTAGACAGACTGCTACAAGACAGTCAAACTTTGTAACAGACCGGCTGTTGGGGCCTACAGATTAGGATAGATGGAATTTATTGACGTTTTCTTCATTGATTTTAACACGTATTATGCTTGGTCTGATTTCCCCAGGTAGTGCAAAAGCAGACGTTGGGTGAGGTGGAAACTAAAACACTTTAACAGCCAGTGGTGTCAGAAATATTTTCGCCAAAAATTATTAAAATCTGCTACCCTTTCTTCAAGTTACGATTGATAATGTTGAGGATGTTTTTTCAGGTTTTCTGTTTATTTCAACACATATCACTTGATCTAATTTCTCTAGGTAGTGCAGAAACAAACGTTGGGTGAGGTGGGCAACTAAATAGTCATTTGATGGCAAGTTGTGTCAGGAATATTCGTATCAAAAAATATCAAAATTTGGTAATTGGTTTTAAAGTTGCAGTCAAAAATGTTAGGGATGTTTTTTTGAGACACCGTGTAGTCAGATGTTTTCACACTTCAACTTTAAATCAGATACACAGCTTGTTCAAGACACAAAACTGTTACTTTTTGGCCATTATAATTTAAAATAAATTCAAGCTGAGTAAAAACTAAGAAAGCTACTACGAGTTTGGGTTATAAACATTGTACAAAAATTAGCTGGCTTCATAAGACTTATTGGATAGTATCTCAAGGCCATGTGGTTACACATATGGGCCCATAGCCAACAACTCCCCGTCATCCATGACAGCAAATTCAGGAAAAATTGCACAAAATAATCAAAAACATAACCATAAGATGCAGTTTTAGAGCTCAAAATACATGAAAATTTGTTTGCAGACCACAGTGGCAGTGTGGGGGAAGCATCTTGGCATGGGGCAACTGTTCCTCTGCCCCCAGAAATTTATCTTGTCTGAAAATGTTCTTTTCCTCCAAAAATTTTCTTCCAGAAAATACAAAATCTGATGCTAAAAATTCCACTTTTGTGTGAACTTAGAAGCAAAATTGAAATTCTGAGCATCGACAATCTTCTCTGTTAGAAATTTGCAGCTCTATGTCCAAAACTTGTGAGCTTCTAAGTCTGCACAAAAGTGGAATTTTTAGCCTCAAATTTTGTATTTTCTGGAAGAAAATTTTTTTAGGAAAAGAACATTTTCAGACAACATAAATTTACCGGTCAGAAAGTCTTGCCATTGTCAGGTATTTCAGCAGAGAACTTTAGCTTCTTGGATCGTTTGCTCGGTCGGATGTCGATGATTTTGCGCTTCTTTGCTTCCTGCTTCTTCAAGTTTTTCTTCATCTTCTTGCGCACATTCAGCTCCGGTTGTGTCACCGCCTGAACAGCCGAAACACACTCAAAGTAGAAATCAACTTTTATGGTGCATTGTGGGTCTACATGTATCTTCCTGTCAACTTAGTTCCTCTGGCACATCCGACACTCTACAAGCCGACAACCAGAACTCGCTTTGGCGACCGAGCTTTCCACTGCACTGCACCGTCGGTCTGGAATTCTCTATACACTGACATTTTTAACAGATGCTTACTGAATCTTTTTAAATATAAGTTAAAGTAAGTAAGTAAGTAGGCAACCTAGTAAGTAATCGTGAATCAATGTGACGAACACATCCACACACACAAACAGAGAAGTGACAGCAAATATCGTAAAATTAAAAATCATATACAACAAGCTGCTTTACTTGATAAGTAGTTAAAATACAGTACTGAAAACAATACTGAAGGCTACAACTGCAGATCTTTTGTGCATCAATTGAACTTGAATTTTATTAGTAATACACTTGCAAAATACACATGTGTCTCAAAAAACTGTCACACTTAGACAATGTCCATAATCTTCACCAAATATTAACAAATTTTCAATTTTTTTCACTGGCACACTCTGCAGACAACTTGCAATAAAGTAGTTATTAAATATCTCACCACACCTTGACTGTGTTGCTACACTACCTTGTGAAATACAGATATTCAAAAATCACTATAATCAGAATAAATACATCACAAAAACTTTTCTTTTGAAACAATTTTTTTAATAATTTGCATTAGTAATGACTTGATATATCGAAAATATCGATATGTCGTTTTCGATATCGATATATCGCATCATATCATATCGTCGAAAAAATATTGATTTTTTTTTATATATTGCAATATTAAAAAAATATTGTGATATTTTCTACAGATTCTACACTACACTGTGTGACTGGAAAGAAAGATTACAAATGGGGTGAGTAAACGGTGTCGTAATTTAACTACAGTGATGTACAATCGTAACATAATTTCACCTAGAGACATATGTTTATTATTTAAATACAGCATACTGCCTTGCTCAAAGTTTACGTCTTGTTTGCTTGTAGAAAGTAACAATAAAAGTAAAAAGTAACAATATCGATATCGTGATAATTTGTAAAACATCATATCGCTATCACCTCAAAATTGAAATCCTGATATCAAGTCATCGCTGATTTGCGTATCGAAATTAAATTATGTTTTGTTTTCAATACATGGCCAGCATTTGTAAACAAAAACAAATGATGTTATAGTGAATAATGTTTTTAATGCAGTGACAAAATGCCAGCATTGTAACATGCCACTCAGCAACAAAGACAAGGCAGTGATTAAAAATTTATACCAGCTCAAAGAATATGGTTTGCAAAGGATACTGTCGGCATTTTTGAAGACAAACTGCAAAAGGGAAAGACTGGGCATTTTACTAAAAAGATTCGGGAAATACAAAGCATGAAGTCGTAGACCAAAAATTTGTGCATAACTGAAGAGAATGTGACCACGGTGGATGACCTGCTAAGCCCAGTAAGCCAGGAAGACCAGAAACAAACAGAGATGTTGCAAGTACCAAAGCCATAAGTACAAGTACCTGACCAAGTACAAGTACTTAAAACTGATTATCAAGTACAACCCAAGTACTTGCTCTAGTTTAGGCCCACTACACTGTGAGGCATAGAAGCCCCAATTTTTCACCGCTTATTGAAAAAGGGTGACCCAGTTTTAATATTTTTGTGGTACGAATATACAACTAGCCATCAAATGATCGTTTAGTTTCCCACTTCACCCAATGTTTGCTGCTGCACTACCTGAGAAAAAACCAACAAAATATTGCATTTTTATCAAAACTAGTATTATTACTTAAATAAAATAACACACAAAACACAATTTATCTAAAGTTTCGTCACTTTGACTAACGGTTTATCCAATTGTCATTTCTATCTGTCTACAGAAAATGTTGGCCCATTAAACGAACATATAGCACCAAGACGAATCTTCATTCGTTGTCAGCAGTGTCGGTAATGTTTTGCTCCAGAATAATACAGACTTTACCAGTCACTTTTTAAATTCATCAACAGCCATGACACATTGCTGCCAGATGGTCAAACTTTGTAATTTTGATTTTGATGCAGAAATTTGGAAAATATTCTAAAACTCCGCCATTTTGATGACCGGTAGCACAAGGCCAGAGAACGATTGCTATCTCGACGAAAGAGACTAGAAATTAATACAATGGCAATTGCTTGTGCGAATTTGGGAAAGTTTCAAGAGAAAGGAATTTAGGAGGGATTTTTCTCAGTTTCAAGGAAAATTGGAAATCGATTTTAGAGTTGATGGGAAGGATAAGAGTTTGGAGAAATTTGGTATAAATTTGGGGAAGAACTTAATGAGAATTAATTTGAAAGAGAAATTTAGTTTAGTAAAATTTATAGAAAAATAGTAAATTTAAAAACTTAGTACATTTGAAAAAAATAGTTATCAAAATAAGTAATAATAAAAAAATAATTTGGAAAATATTTAGAAATCACTACCTTTCAGTTTGTTGAATTTTGTTTATTGATTTTAATGCATATTTCACCTGTTTTTTCCAGGTAATGCAGAAACAGATGTTGAGTTAGGTCTTCACGGCCAATTATGTTAGGAATGTTCATATCAAAAATTATTACAATTGGATTAGGCCTAAACTTTTCCAACTTTTAGTAAAAAAATTGGTGTGTTGTAATGCCCCCACTGTACAGCTAAAGCTGAGTGGTCCAAATAAATAACAGTGATTGGCGAACACCGATCACGAAGTAATGAAATTACTGGTTAATAAAAAGATTTCACTGCTATGCTGCCTATTTCCATGTTCATTTTCCACAATTTTCTGGACAGCTTTGGGCACTGCACTCAATTATTAAGCATACTGTTTGAATATAAAACGATAAAAATAAAGTACTTGCCACATGTCGACAAGTACCTGACCTTTAAGTACAAGTACAAGTACCCAGTACTACATCTCTGGAAACAATCTTTCAACACATCAGATACCCAAAGAGATGATTCTAACACAGTGTAGCATCGTGCAGATCCTAGTCTGAAGTGATTCGTTTACCAATGTGACTGTTGCCTATTGCTATTTTTTCTTACATTTATATTTTACAAGGCAGTGTAGCAACACAGTTAAGGTATGGTGGGATATTCAATAATCTCTTTATTGCCAATTGTCCAGAAAGTGTGCTAGTGAAAGAATTTGAAAAACTGGTTAATATTTTGTGAAGATATAGAAATAACAAAGTAAGCTGGGTTTTTTTGGAGATACGGTGTATATGCGTCAGTACTGCAAATAAAACTGGCAACACAGCAGTGACATCTGCCATTCTGAGAGTCTCACCCAATGTGACTAAATTTTGTATTTGTAACAATGTGTAATGACTAACTCACTGTTTTAGATCAGCTAATAATTTATTATAACACTAAAATTTAATGTACAGTCACGAAGATAAAAAACAGAATGAAGGCATTCTAAAAACAACTGTCAACTAAAGCTGTTTACTTATAATCAGCTTTTATAATTAACCAAATAAATCTTTGCAGCAATAGAATCTACAGCAAGCAAGACAGATCAAACTCGTCAGAATACTTAGATTTAACAAGTACCAGAACATCTTGAGCTTTAACCAGATTCAGATTACAGAGTGACAAAAATAAACTGAAATGTCAGTTCATTTCAGTTCAGTTCATTTCTGTTGCTTTGTACATGCCATTACATAAAAAGGGTAAAAATGGCAAATCGAAACCTGTGTATGTCGGTCGATCTTGCGCTGTTGTCTCCTCAGCCCAACTGCCTGCTGAACAGCTGCATATTCTCTGCTGAAGACGTCGCTCCCCGCCACGAGCTTGATCCCTTCCAGAGTCTCTTGACAGATCAGCTTCAGGTCCGAGTCCACGTTCTGAGAGCGACTTGTCATCTCTCGAACCAGAGGTCGCAGGATTCGCTTCAGATAGGTTGAAACATTATCCGGACCCAGGATCTTTGCAAGCCCATAGAGCCACCGATAGACGGACTTCCTCTTGACGGTGGACTTGTCGATCCCCGAGGTCTCTTTCCGGATTTCACGAGTGAGTCGGTGTAGTAACCACGACAATGAAGCATGCTGTTCATCTCTGTCCTCGGCAGCTGCAGAGGCGGTTGGTCCTCCTGGCAAGAAATTTATCAGCCGAGCAACGTGAAGAAGTGCACAAACAATCTCGTTTGCCAGCTGCTCAGAAATGTCAGTGGATGAAAGCTGCGAGCAGAAAGATCCACTCAGAATGTGCAACTTCCTTGGGAGATCTACCGTTAGGTATTCGCTACTTGTGGACAGCACCTTGGATGTGCCACAACGTGGGTTTGATTTTACATTCTCGATGTACTGCGCCATAGTTTTCTCTGGCGAACATGCAGCGAACATATCGTTATACAGCTGGACTGAGACTAGCTGAACCCAACTGTGTGGGTGTGCTAAATGTGCCTCGATAGAGTTCCAGACATCACAGAGCAGACCAGACCATGGCTGACCAGACCACATCACGTTCAGCCCCTCATCACTACAGTTTCGGACAATTTTCAGCAGCAAACTGAGAAAGTCAAACAGAAGCAAATCGTTCTGTCTCATGTCCAAATCCAACTGAATGTCAGTGCCATCAGTTTTCACAGCCAAATGCTTTTTCACCTGTGGCAAAACTGCCACGAGATGACGCCGGAAGCCAACAGACATCACCTCGACAAATAAGCCGGCAACTTTAGCCGCCATTCGAAGCACAGCCGACTTGGAGCTGTTGCTCAACCATTTCACACACATACCGAACAGGTTGTCTTTTTGCTGCTCGTCTAACCTTGTCAGCAACAACTTCACCGCAGCTGCTGCCATCTGTCGACAAACTGATGAATCGTCGTTGATCAGACGTGATGCTAGGGCAGGGAAGAAAAGGTTGGAATTTCGAACCAGCACACCAAGCGGAAATGTGCTGAACACAGTGGACAGCATTTCGAGCGCTGAAATGCGACCGCTCTCATGCTCGAAGTTCAGCTGTTGGACATAAAACTCCAGATACTGCTTGTCAAGTTTTCCATCATTCAGCGGATAGTCAAGCATGAACTGCCAGGCAATCTGCCTGCACTGCTGACGTACATTAGCCGCATCAGAGACAACTGACATCTGTCGTACCTCCCGGACTATGCTCTCAAGCTCCGGATCGACAAGCTTCCGGGAAATGATTGCCTTGAGAATCGAGAAGGCCACAGCCTGACGAGTAAAGTCATTGAGATCCTGCTTTACAAATACGAGAAGAACATGTAGCTGCTTCTCGGTGATGCTGTGGTATGCCACGTCACGGATTAGTATTGTTAATACTTTGAAACACATCACCACCAGCTCAAAATTGTCACCCTTCCCAGCTCCTGCTCCAGCATAATTTTTCAACAATACAAACACATGTCCTGCAACCGAACCAATCTCCTTCTTCAGCGAAGGTAGTGGCAGTCTCAGGAAAGTCAGCAGACAGCGTAATGCCGATGATGTTACTTTGACGTGCTTGCTGGTTAGACACTCATTTAGCACGGGCACAAAAGGATCCAGCAGAGCATAGTAACTCTGTGACTTGTTTGAAGTAAAACCCAAACGCTTCAGCTGCAAATGCAGCATGTAGAGGCCAAATTCTGCTAGAATGTGCAGGTTGGTACCAGCATGCGTCTTTGCTTTGCTGCCTGTTCTTGGAAGCTGTGGCTTCAACAGCAGAGCATTGGGTGGTCTCCTTGTGACTGCCTTTTCCTTATCATCCAAGGCATCCTCATCATCTGAACAACTAGAACACTGCTGCATTAGTTCATGCACATATGTAAACACATAGTTGACCTCAATGCCTTCATTACTGACAAGACCAGAGGCAACCAGCTTCAGAACGTTGGCAATTTTCTTCGTTGTCTTACTGCTATGGGTTTTTGCCAGTTTGGCTTTCAATGGCAGAATCAACTTTGGAAGTGTATACTTGCTTACAACCTTTGCCAGAAAGCTGTAAGAATCCACACTCTTTGTCGTCCTGGCCTCAAACAGCTTCGACACAATCCCTTCCACTTCTTTTTCCTCGGCAATCTCTCCGAATAGTTCTTCATTAAATATCTCGGTCAGAGTGGTGATGGATGAATCTAGGTCACCAGACTGCAACTGTGGCACGATGCTTTTCAAAATATCCCACAACGAATAGCAGAGAACATGCAACTGATAACCTCGCTTGAGTGCAGATCGCATCTCCGTTACAACGTAGCCAAAGTAAGCTGGACCAAGCGACTGGACAATCTTAGCTAGTGTGTTACGTGCTGCCACACGAATGTCCTTCGCCCGGGAAGCAAGAAACCGGCAGACTTTGAGCAAAATTCCCGGCAGGTTGTGATCAACAGTATCCCCAGGCAACTGCTGCAGTAACTTGACCATTGCCAGAGCAAGAGGCACTCGAAGTATCTCCTCATCTTCAGCATACTTTCCACCAGTGGCAAACTTGTGTTCACCATCGGCCTTGGCCTCTTTTGTCAGACATTTGTGCAGTTGAGGTAAAACGCTAACAACAATGGTTCGATGAATTCTTGTAGCGAGTGCAACTGAACAGACATTAGATCTAGACATCTCCTCAACAGTGTTAGAAGTATCAGACACCTCCATCGCTTCCTCTTCAGCAGAGCCGTCATCAGGCGTAATGTCGTTATTCTCATTATCTACATCCGCACTGTTAGTTGTCGTGGACTCACTGTTGCAGTATGGATTTGAAAATGTGAACGAGGAGTTTCGCAGATCAAAGTGAAAGCTGTCAAGAACCGACACCAAGATCTTTACAATCAACTTCTGATTTTCAACTGACTTCAGAGTCTCACCAAGATAGTATCTTAAAACGATGAGATACCGTGGCCATGGCAGCTGGCAGCAGACAACACCAAGCGTCTCAACTGCAACGTCAACCCGATCAGAGTTCTTGATGAAATTCTGGTCGTGCAGCATCGAGGTAACTATGGGCAGGACGTAGTTAACAAGAGTCTCAGTCTTTATCTGTGAATCGGCGACATATCGACCCAATCTCCGCAGAGCCTTCATTCTGCGATGAAGCTGCACGTGAACAATGTTCCTGAAGAAATCCACCTCCAAATCATTGGCATCGCACAGAGCAACAAGATCTTCAAAATGAGCCGATGTTGGAAAATGTTTCACAAGGTCTTCCAGCATGCCGATGAATGCATGCCGCGAAGCCTCAGAATTCAGTTTCAACTTCACCTTCACCTGCGACAGAAGATGCCGAACTATGACAACACGAAACAGTTCGCAGGAATAGTCGTTGTTGATCTTGCTACAGACACTGTCAATTAAAATCTGCAGGCATTCCGATGACTGATCTCTCAATGCAAAGTCACTCAGCCCATCAGAAGAGGCCAACATAAAGCAACAGTTGTGAACCAGAACCGTGAGAAACTGCACATCCAGCACTCCGCTCTTTAACAGATCTTTTGCCTTGCTGTAACCTTCTATTCTCTGTTCGACATCTGGTTCTTCGATAAAGCGGGAATCATATGAGTTCAGTTTGTAAGATATTTCTGCTACCGGCTTCAAAGATGGCTCAAGGTCAGCAACTGCTGTGAGAACTTCACAAAGTACTTTTCGCGACTGATGTGACAAAAGCACTGAAAACTGTTTGGCCAACGGTGCAACAAACTGCTGAGGCTGCACACAACAGCCAATCAGATTTCTGACCGAAGTCAAGATATCAACCTCCAGCTCAACTCGACGTCTGAATCGGCCATCAAGGAATGACAACAAAAGACTTACCATCTCTGTACACTGTTTGTGACTGTACACATGCTGACTGAGCCGGGACAGAATGTGAAGTTCCTGCGTTGGAAGATTTCTGTTTTTTGAATGCTTGGAGAAACTGACAAAGGAGCCAAGCTTAGCCACTACGCCATGCAGATAGTCGAGTATCAATGGCAAATGTGGCATCAGTAGAGTTACTCCATAAGGTGTCTCGATTTGTGACCCGTCATTCGGCTTGACTGCAAAACGCTGGTCATCATCAGTTTCATCATCATCCGATTCAAGCAAATTGTCCACAATACTCAACACCAACTGAGTCACTGATGCAGCACATTGCGGTGTGCTAAGCAATGCCAACGTTTTACTTAATGGTGTCAAAGACGACTGACAACATACGTCCAGAAGGCGTTGATGTGATTTGCAACTGGACCAACAACTGAACAGCTTCAACAGCGGCGTAGGACTGTAGACACCTTCAGATGGCAACTTTTCAAGCTGAGGCTGAACCATCGCCAGAAACACTGCCTCAATCTCAGTGCCGGAAAACGTGTATTTATCGAACATGGAGAAGAACTCGACAATTTGTGACTGTGCCATGTGACGAACAGACTTCAGCGAACTAACATGTCGCTGTGAAATGTTTGCTCGTTTCTGAAGCAGTGCTGTACTGTAGGCAGCCACATAAAGAAGCATATGAAACAGATGTGATAGATAGTCCCCGACCAGTATGCCACATTTCCGTAAAATGAGTCGGACAGTCCCCGACAGGTTCTGCAGACGTCTCAATGGTATAACTTTGGCAACATTGACGTTACTCATAATTGTTCGTACATTGGTTTCAACATCGTCAACATTCTCTTGCTGAAGATCAGATAGGTAATGCCGAAAAGGTTCAAATACTATGTCCAAGAAAATCCCAATCTCGTCCGGTTGAGAACTTGCAATGAATGCAAGAATGGACGTTTTCACTGCTTCGCCATGCTTTCGCCGTGAAACGTCCCGGCCCTGTTTCATTTTCCCAAACAGAATTCTCATGAGAACCGGCATCAGATCAGCACGGTGCTCAGCAAGTATCACCGAGTTAGTGTCATCAATGCTGAACCGAACCAACTCATTGCGAAATGACTTCTCGTTGATAAGCAACTCCAGGTGTTCTCTGTAAGAAACCAAGTAACCGTTCTTGTATGTCAAAAGGCATCTGAAAGCCTCCAGCTGAATCTTAGCCGACCTACTCTTCAACATATCGATATATAAAGCTCTCAGCTCATGATGCCGATGCAGAGATTTTGGATCACGGAATTTTGCAAATAAACCAAGAAACAGGACTAGTGCTTCCTTCAGCTGCCTGGCACTCTCTTTCTCAGCTGACCTCTTTTGCCCACCTGTGATATGTGATACTGAGTTATCCATTGTCACACTTTCTTCTTCAGTATCATCCAGGGTCTCAGGTCCATCATTTGCTATTTCAGTGGCATCAGTAGCTGCATCATTCTCTGTCTTGTTCAAATTTCCAACAGGTCTCAGATCTTGCTTCGGAGCAAGATTTGCATCAGACGGAAAATATTCACTTTCAATAAACTGACAGAACAATGGTACAATCAGTCGTGATCTCAGTTCACACGTGGACGGAAACTCCTGCATACTCAGCAACAGTTGTTGTCTCACGTTAATGTAATCCGGTTTTGTTGTGTTACCATTTTTCAACTGTCTTGCCTGCAGGAAATACATGCTTCCCTCACCAGTAATGGTAAGGTTTTCCTCATCAACTGACTTGTCACTGACAATGTGTTCAGTCACAGACTGCAGCTCTGCCCCAAAAACGTCCCAAAACTGCTGCAGGCTCATACCACAAGCATACGTCTTGAGCAGATTTCTCAGCGGCTGCCAGAATGGCCTGAAATTGACAAATAGTTGACCAATAAGGAACTGCAATGGAACCTGAGTATTCATACCATCGTGCAGCTGGTAGTGGACATATTCATGGTTAAGTCTCTCATAATGACGTACTCGGTCACGATATGCAGACAACGAAACATCAGTAGATTCAGCATCAAAACAAATCTGAAACACACCTGGTTGGTCAACCTCTACATCGTCATTAACGACTGGCAGCAGGAGTTTAAACTGAGAGAGAATATGAAGGGTTAACAGTCTCACAACTGACACTGGAGATGACAAATTGCATTTAAGTCGAGAGAAAATATCGTCAAACAATTCCGTGAGAAATGCATTGTTGTTAACATCCAAGGCAGCACTTGACACAACCATGTCGGTCATGCGAAGAACTGGAATGCTGCTGGGGCTCGATTTCAGCCAGTCACAGAGAAACGCAGCTGATACATAAGTGTGTAGGTCCCTTGCGCCAGCCATTAAACCAAGAGCTGTGATAGTTTGCTCTGTGACGTACAGCATCAGCACATTATCTTTGACCTCAGCCGCAACCGACACTAAGTAAAGATCAGTCAGCAGTTTAGCCAGCATTTTTATGGCTCTACGTTTGTCCAGTGGCACCACATGTGGAAGACAGATCAGCATCATCCACAATGTTACCATAGAGAACTCTGCTGAGTCACGAATATTGAACCGAGACATATTATCCAACAACCACTCAGGAAATGCCTTTTCTGGTAATGGATGCTTACTAAGGGCAGACCTGAAGTCCAGTGGATAATGTCGAAACCATGTCTTGCAGTCGAAGAAGCCACCGCAAGGCGCAGCCTTCTTCATCAGCAGTGACACCAACACGACTAGAATGCTGATACCAGCTGTGTTACACTCTGCCATTAAACGATGGCAGTAACACAACAGCGATGGCAGCACATCACTTTCAAACATAAAAATGTCGAACAAATTCTGTGCGAAACCAAGCACTTCTGTTGGATCAAATCCACACGTAAAAATGATACCAATAAGCTTTGATCGATTACGAGTTTCTAGTTTGCAATTTGCAGACAACAGCAGTGTGCAAATGACTGACAATGGGTTACATCGACCGTACTCTGGAAACTTATGACCACTCGTCAACTGACACAACAAATTTACAAGCTGTTCCTGTTCCACCACCAAAACACCACCATTGTGTTCAATCCAAAGGCTAAGCAGTTCTAAGAAATATGAAAAACATGGCTCTGGTTTACTACACACAACTTGAGATTCACTTGACTGTCTCTCAAGCCACAGTTCATGTAAATTCATGAGTTTTGTCTCAAGCGATGACATAACAAAGCGAGACTGTTCCATAAAAGAATTCTCTATCTTTGTCGGAGCTGTCAAATGACCCGCCATTAACTTCAGCATTTGCTTCAGAACATTCAACACTATCACATCTGGCTCACGGCACTCACTAAGTCTAGCGAAAAGCAACGGAATAACCTGTTTGTAGCAGGCAAAGAACTGCCTGTGTGGCATCTTAATCATTTCAAACAACAGCCTCCCAACACCAAGAACTTGGTCATTGCAACTGTTCATTTCATTGAACATGAAACGAAACATCTCATCTTTGTTCTTGGCCTTTCTTAGAAGGTACGACAAGCTCTCTGCTGCAAACGTATTAATGTATTCTCTGTACCGAGAAGAATTCAACAGCGGGCTGCACAGTTTGTAAACCATCTGCAGGTCTTTGATCAGAAACCGACGCAGAAACCAGAACTGCTTGGCCAGGCACGTGAATATCCACTCAAGCATGTCTGCATCATGGTGGTGGGTATTCAGCAAACTGACTAAAATGTCGAAAAACTGCGTAAAGTACGGCATAAAGTCATCCTGAAGGTCTCGTGTAAACTGCACCAGGAGATCGAGAATCGGCTGGACAGCCAAACTGTTTGGGACTTGCAGATGGTGCTGCAGCACGCCAGAAACCTCATCCTTGTAGTGCAACAGCTGCGGATGGCTCTGAACCTTGTCGCCGATGGCACGGTGAAATTCGACGAACTGTTGCGTACAGTTTAACTCCGCCCAGTGCGACAGAGCTTCGTAGAAGTGCGTGTCAGCGGATTGCGGGTCTGCGGCACCACGAACTAACTTTATACTGATCTGTTCGATACGCTCACTAAACAACTGAAATCGGAACGTGTTCGTCTTGCCTATTTTAGAACCTTTACCCATGTTAATCTAACAACGTAATCAACGAAATTCGCACGTGAGTAAAGTTTAGCAAACAACAACAGTGGAAATTCCAGAACATAGAATTCAACGCAAAGTCTACAGTGATGGGTCATTACTCATAATCAGAATTTTAATTTCGATACTTTATCCATCCATAAGATATTGATCAATGTCGCAAATTGCAACATTGATATGACATCGATATTCAATATTTTAAAAGTCAAAAGTATTAATTATAACTTGTTTAACTTATGCAATGACATGCATTATGCTTTATTTATTTGTCCACTTTCACTTCGTAGCATTTTACTTATTTATTGATGGAAAAGCGGAAGTGGTCGCACGGTGGAGAAAATGCAAAAAGATTGGAAATTTGTGTCAGAAATTCCAGAGTTACAGTGGTCTATTAAAGTGAGTAGTGTATATTCTATACTGCCACCCACGGTGTGTTCTACATCTATGTGATAGTATATTGTTGGGTACGATTACACTAATTTACTCCGACTTCATATTTCACCAGTGAACTGTACTCGTCGAGCACTACCGAAGATATTACGCCACGCCTTTCTCTCTCTGTCTTCTCTCTTCTCTTCAGCTGCTTTCCGAGTCTAGCTGCTGTGTGGTTCTGCTCCAGCTCTCTTCTTTCTTTCTTGTTCAGCTCTTTTTCCGCTCTATGGCATCGTTGGTGCTTTTCTCTCTGCTTCTGCTCCCGTGTTTGGAGTCTGAATGGCCGTGCCGTGCTACCGCTTTCGCTACTGGCGCTGTCCTCATTCCTACGGCATCTCTTCAGTAACATAAGTTCGAAACAAAATACAACTGAAAAATAAAATTTGAAATAAAAGTAGAAATTTGGAGTAAAACCCAACGTGAGTCCGCCCAGCGCTGTAAGTACAAGTGGGGAAAATTTAGTGTTGAAATTCCCTTCCTTGCAAATTCACGTGGCCCAAACTCAAATGCATTAATATATGCAGAATACACAAGGTCGACTTAGGGTAGTTTGAAATGAGTCAACGAAACTTTGTTGTTAGTGGACCAAAGTTCACCAAATTTTATTTTGAATTTTGCATTATCTGAAAAATTATTTTGAATTCTTTTTTTATTTTAATGTTATTTCATTTTATTTTGAATTTTATTTATTTATTAAATTTTGACCCCATTTAATTTTATTTCGAATTTTGACTTTTATTTTATTTTGAATATAAACTCTATTTTATTTTGAATTTTATGTTATTTGAATAGGTAGTTGAGATGGGTTAAAATTCTCATATTATACATGTCCATATCTTTTGGAAATGGAATAATGGGACACAAAATGGATCTCACTAGGTTATATTAATTTCATAGCTGAAGAGCTGAAATTTTTTGGGTTTTTGCCAGGGGAACTGTAAAACATGCTGAGATAGTGGTTACCCCATGCCTGGACATTTTGCCTCTAAGACATTTGCCCCTTGCCTGGACGTTTTTTCTAAAAATTGTAAATTTTTCGTTCCCTGCTTTGGACAAACCATTTATTGGTGAAACATCTTTGCGATAAGATGTCCAGGCAAGGGGCAGAACATTCTGGGGATGAAACGACCAGGAGGGGAAGCTTCCTGCTACGGACAAAAATGATCTGTGGTAGGCTAGTAAGGACAGTTTAGAATTTGAGCAAACTTTGTTGCAGCAGTATGGTAGTAATTAACCTGGGTTTTGCTGTGTAGGCACCTGACTGAAGAGTGAAGATGCCTCCCATTGGAGCCTCACGAGACTTGAGATCACTCGTTCAGCAACACATTGACAAGAACAAAGTTATGATCTTCTCAAAGTCTTACTGTCCGTACTGCAATAAGGTCTCCGACTCTAGACACTTTCTCGGCTGTTGTAGTTTACACCAAAGACTAACAATTTACCTGTTTGTGAAGTGCATTTTCTGACATTCTCCTGGACTGGGCACCATTTGTACCATATCTCTAGCTGTAATGGACTTAGCAATAAGTTATTTGTATTGCTTGGCCACCTTAAGTATTCGGTGACGGCCTGCCATAACCAGGGGCTGCCATAGCCAAGGGGCAGCCATAGTTAGGGTTACAGTTAGGATTAGGACCCCATATTCCTATAGGCTTCCCATAGAATCCCCGCTTGAGGAAAGGGGTGGCCGTAGCGTAGGGGGTCGCTGATGGTACGAATGGCTAGCTCCGCCACACTTTCTTATAGGCTGCTAGGGTTAGGGTCAGGATTAGGGTTAGGGTCAGGGTTAGGGTTAGTTCTAGTGGGGTCATAACCCTAACCGTAACTCTAACTATGGTGGCCCCTGGCTATGGCTATGGCGGCCCCTGGCTATGGTGGCCCTTGGCTATGGCAGGCCACAATCATATATTCCACATGGATTGACTGATTGGTGGAAGGACTGCCTGAGACTTCCTTTCAGTAGGAACTCTCCCGTGACATAGGGTGATGGTAGGTCACCTCATTATCTTCTTTTGACTAGAGTATTTTGGTTATTTGAGGCCCAGGCGTTGCATAATTAAGAACTCTGATAATAAGAACATAGTCGTCATTTTGTCAAAGTGTCATTAGGCATCACCACTGTAAGCAGTGTTGGCTAACGCAACACATTTCTCCATAGCATTGACTTGGTACTGTAGTGGTAGCATGTCGGACTAGTGATCACGAGGTCCTTGGTTCAACTCTTGCCAGTACACTGCCAGGTAACAACCATGGGCAACTTGTTCACACACATGTGCGTCTGTCACGAAGTCGTATAAAGTATAATCTGGTACCTGTCTTACTGCCGGGAATGTACATGGGAGGGGTTTGGCTTAACACCCATATAGCTGAGTTGTGTTTGCGCTCATTGCCGGCTCAAGACCTTAAACAGAGAAAGCACTGACCTCAGACCTTTGACCTGTGACCTCAAGAGTTGTAGAGATGTGAGAGAACAATGGGGTTCGTTTGTGTTACATTTACATTTATTTTCTGTGTGCAAATTTTGTGCAAATTTTATGCAAATACAAACTTAGAGTTGGGTGTATTAATCCACATCGATTCTGCCTGTTGCCGAATTACTTTGGTTTTTGTTGTCCATACTGCAAGAAAGTTTCACATCTGTTCTAGTCTCAGACACCACATTGGCAGGCTGCAGTGTGATGTGTGACAACATTATGAACTCAGTGGTGTTTCTGTCTGTGGCATTATACAAATAGTGACTAGTGTCAAGGTTTTCATTTTAAATTTTCAACCAGAAGTTCATAAAGTCATGTTGCTCGAGATCGAAGGTCGTGGACAACATTTTACGAACTAAGGGGAAGAAATCTTTGATGATGATTAACACACCAGTCACTATATGTTTTGTTATATTTCAAAACCAAACAATTCTACAAGTCAACAAGTAAACAATTCCCGGTACGAAAAAGCTGTAATGACTTCAATGTTGCCCGTTCAACAGTGTGTGGGCAACAGTGCATATTGTCAACGTCACATGACGCGATATGAACCAGTCGCATGCAGGTATTTGCATTGAAGTATAATAATTTAGTATTATGCTGCTGTTGTGTGTAGGTGAAAGCTCTGTTTGACAGTCTGGCTGTCAGCTACTATGCTCTGGAACTGAATGAGATTGGTTATTAGTCAATCACACTGTTTTATTTACTAAATAAATAATGCTTTGATTTTTATTATTACTTGTAATAACTGTAATTCGTCACTAGATTTCTGTTGTAATAATAATGAGAAATCATGATGTTTCGTATACAAATGCATGAACTGTTTGGTATTATGCCTGACTTACATGCAGCTTTGACAGTTGTATAGCTCTGTTCAGTGTTGATCTGTATAATTTTAGGCCAAGGTACATTCCTGATATAACCTCAACTTACTAAAATCTCTTAGCTATACTTGAATACCATGTATGTCATACGATATACAGGAGTTTTCAGCTCAACATTACATATGAGGGGCGTTCGAAAAGTTTTGCAAGTCGATATGTTAGACTGAAAAACTTTTCAAAATTTATACACCAATAAAACGTATGTTTCTCCTAAACACGTATGAGCCTAAAGCGGATATGACGTCATTGTAACGTATGACGTCATAGAGTGTTAAACGTGAACGTTTTGAAGTGCTAGAGCAAACAGCATAAAATTGGGCTCGCTGTTGCATGACATTTCTTTAGTCTACCGTCGGATTTTCCAACACGAGGCCCTGGGACATGTGATTTTATGAGAGCCCTAACAAGTACGTCTGTGAATTTTTCATTTGCGATTATAAATATTCAATAGCCAAAATCTGTGCCAGCCGTGAAAAAAACTATATGTACGAGGAAAATAAGACAAAGTTTACAACTCGATAGGCCCCGTATATTAGACTAACAAACTTTTAAAAATTTATACACCAGTAAAGGTTATATTTTTCCCATACTTGTATGAGCTTAAAGCGGATGTGATGTCATTGAAATTTATAATGTCATAAAGCGTTAAAAAGATATGATTTGGAGTGCTAATACAAACAGCACAGATATACACACATTGCACGACAATTCTCCAGTCTGCAGCCGGATTTACGAATGTGAGACTCTGGGATATGTGATTTTGTGGAAGCCCTGACAAATACATTCATGAATTTTTTATTTGCAATATGAATACACAGTAGCCGAAATCTTCGCTGGCCATTAATAAGAACACTTCTGTTGATTACGATGTCACGTCAGGATTTGACGTTGTCTGTAAAATTTTATTGGAAAGTTAACAGTTAGTGATATCCGTTGTCTTTGTGAAAGGTTAAGCAATTTTTACAATGTACGCTTTGGGGAGCCCTGATGTGTGGGAGCCTGAAAACAAGCCCCACAGATCTCCCCTAAATTCACCAGTGCCGGCACTGCAGCCCAATCCCAAAGTTAAAATTACCCAGCAAGCTGTTCGCGACTCTGGCTTCTTACAATAAGACCACTTTACATGCAGCAGAGATTTGACTTACAGTAACTATTATCTTTTCCTAAATTTGAAAAATTTTCTTCGTGGTGTCCGCTATCAAAACAATGAATGACTCAAGTTTGTTGTAGAAACCTGCCTGGATGGACTAATATAAAACGCCTTATGACGTCATAAGTTACAATGACGTCATATTCGCTTTAAGCTCACATGAGTTCGGGAGAAATGTGCATTTTATTGGTGTATAGATATTGAAAAGTTTTTCAGTCTAACATATCAACTTGCAAAACTTTTTGAACACCCCTCATAAATCAGTTTAACTTCTTCAGTGGTCTGCATTTGTGATGATGTACAACATGAGATGCTGATGATGAAACAAGCAGCAGCCGCAGATGCACAGATTATATCTGCCGATAATTGGCATTGACCATTAATTGGCATTTCCAGTCCTTTGGGTGCAATGCAGACAAGTGTAAAGTGTGTTTTTGAGGGCGATACAGTTAAACATAAACATGATTTGATTCAATTTTTACATTCGCCAAGCTGGTTTTTGTCTGTTTGTCTGTGTGTTAGCAAGATAACTCGAAAAGTTAGGGACGGATCTTTCTGAAATTTTGAGGGTATGTCGGGCATGGCATAAGCTACAAGTGGTTCAATTTTGGGCGTGATCCAGCAGGAATCCTGGATTCTGGATCACTTTGAATTTTTCATTACCATTGCGTTAAAGGGGGCATACAGAAACCGCTGCAAAACCGAAAATGGTGACGCCACCTGGCGAATAGCATTGCCTTGGCGGAGGTACCTGCAAGCTATGATTGCTTTCTAGTTGGGGCTGTGCCATTTTTAGGTTCATGGGGAGCCACTGTCTCCCTGTGTTTTTATGTCTCTTCAGTTAGTTTGTCTGTCTGTTTGTTAGCGTTAGTGACTGTCTATCTTCCTGTCTGTGACAGAGAAAGGCTCTGACATCCAGGCAACGTTGGCTGATATGACTGGTCAGAGGACAGTTCCTAATATCTTCATCAGTGGACAGCACATCGGTATGGCAGACTGTCTTTACTTTTTGTCATTTCACAGCACCATCAGTGGCGTCGTGGAAGGGGACATATGCCCTCCTTTATTTGCTCTTTTCCTAAATTTTTGGTTGTTGGAAAATCCTCTTGTCGGAAAATGTTTTCAAAGTTTTAAAGTTTTATTTCACCATGGCAGCAACAACAGAGAACAAAATTTTTGGTCCATTTATGCTAAGAACACTATTTTTGGCGAAATTTAGGGGGAAAATTGCCATTTTGAGCACTCGTAATCTCCTCTTGGAAATTTCATTGCAGCTTTTGTTGGAATGTTGTTGGAAATTTGCCATCCCTGTTGGAAAGTTCTAACTTTCTGCCCTGCTCTCTTTAAGCTATGACGTTGCTGAGTACCAGGTGTAGTTAGTTGAACGTATCCAGTTTCTTTCTTTTCTTTTTTCATTCAGTTACCTTCTGATTCAGCAGGTTTTCCAGCAGTCTCTTCTTAATGTTTACTGCCAAATGCTTCTATCTTTGGCTGCTTTTTTCGTATCAGTGTAAATGCTATTTTGTTTCCAGTAATTGTCCACCATCTGTATCCACCTTCTTTCTTTGTTTTTGCTCTAACATTTTTCCTTCTTAGTCTAATGTATCATGAGGCACTGTATCATGCACCTTAAGACATCACTCAGACATTTTTATTTACATTTTTGTATTTTGTTTGATATCTTCCTGTTTTCCAAACTGTGTTAAAACTTATTCATCTATCTGTATATCTGCTAGTGGCTGTGACAGTACACTAAAGCTAAAGTGCCTGGTGCCAATGGTTCATGTTTTATCTTTATATGTGTGTGTATGTCTCTCTATTTGCCCGAGTGTGTATCTGTTTGTATGTGTTCATCTGTCTGTCTGTATGTCTGTGTGTCCAGGTGGGTGTGACAGTACAATGAAGTTACATTCCCAGAAGCGTTTGGTGTCTATGGTCCGTGGTCCATCCCACCACTAAAGACAACGATAGACAATGACCAACACTTAGCACATCACAATATAGCACACACTGCCATCTGGTGACACCTAGTGAACACAATAAAACAATTCATACTGGATCGAGTCAAAGATAAGCTGCTTTCCGTCCGACGACCAGAGCAGAGCGGCTTTACCCCAAAGAGGTCGACAGTGGACCGCATAGCTTTGCTAAACCTTCTGCTACAAGGTCGACGTGAGCATTCTCGGCCACTGTGGATTGCCTATGTTGATCTGCGAGCTGCCTTCGATTCAGTAGACCGCACT
>Ga0056128_1001302_pt1 | contig 27350 bp, 8 predicted proteins | sample WorMetLIZISLAND2_FD_71113 | JGI IMG/M metagenome (GOLD analysis project Ga0056128, IMG submission 71113) | Marine gutless worms symbiont microbial communities from Max Planck institute for Marine Microbiology, Germany - Olavius geniculatus... ... | reverse complement strand
TCCTATAACCTTTTGAACTCATAGTCTATTTACAAAATTATATTGTGTACGTTCTTACGTTTTCAACCTTTTGACAAATAAAGGTAATAAACGAAAATAAATGAATAAACCTGCAGCCAGTCTATTGCGATTCGATGATTTCAGTATAACAATTTTAACGTGAAACTTTGGCCATGACCTCCCAAAAGGAGGACTTTGCGCATTTTTTTAAATTTAAAAAAAATCGGATTTTTTGCAGACTTTTTGACAATCGCAAACCAGTTTATTACTCGGTACCAAACGGCGACGGCTTCTTGAGGTCTTCTTCAGCGAGTCAGTAAACGATAGTTAAAAACAAGCTATAACTAAACGCATAGTTAGTGCGCTGTTTTCAACGTGCTAGCTAATAAACTTCTTGTTTATCGAATTGTTATGTCGTAGGCCTATTGTATCGTTGCCTATAGTACAATATATCGTATCAGAAGCTGCTGTATAAAGCCTCCGGCTTAATGTGAGCGTGAGGCAGCATCAAAAATACGACCACGGAGAGTAGGACTATAGCTGATTAGCTACCAGAAGCAACATAAAGCAGCATCCGATACGCAGTGGAAGATATAAATGCTTAGCCAATCCAAGCGTCGACTGTCTTGTCATAGATAATCAAATCGCGCTGAAAAGGTGTCATAAGTCGAATTGGCTTCAGCTGCAGGCGTATATAGATGCGGTGTAAGATGAGTTCTTTAGTGGGGGGCATTCAAATGCAAAACGAATCTAGATTCTGTTACAATTTTCATTTTCACTACCTGTACTATAAAGCATTATTTGTATTTCTGACGTTATTTGCTTCAAAATTAGTGATTTTCAGAAATTTAAAATCACAAAAATATTTTTGAAACTTCAAATTTTTTTGGAGTTAATCTTAAAACATTTATCTCGGTCGAAATAAACGTTGTTTGTCATTGTTTTGGTTCAATTTTTTTCTACTGTAGCTGCAGTACTTCATTTTTGTTTGCGAATGCTTCGCGCGTGCCACAAGATGTCTGTCGTACTGATAGTTGCTTGGGGAAAGCGACGAAGCGCACAGAATCTTGAAGTCTTATCAACTGCACTATTGTCACACAGATCGACGTCTGTCAAGCTCCATCTTTTTCAACAGACTTCATGATGACCCTGGCCATGCAGCAGTTCATAACGGAACGTTGACGTCTGCTGTTTACCCGGATTTCGTAGCGCGTACGTCGCCCGTGAACCAAACGAACATCGTACGGCGATTTACGACGGCAAGCAGCCAGTCTAGTCCCGTCGCGGCGCAGTTTTCGCTTTACCGATCTGCGAAATCTACGCCAACCATTAGACCTACAGCGTGCAGCCTTCGAGGACGACGCAATATTGCGAATAAACGCCGAGCTGGTCTATTGCTCTATGCACCCGTTTGTCTGTCTGGCGCATCCGCGACCGCAGTGCAGCAGTCGACAAACGTAGAGTGGGAAAATGTTGATTTTTAGGACATTAGCAATGTTGCAGTATAGAAATGTCACAAAAATAGTTGTTCGAAGTGATCGCTTCTGCATCTGCACATGACATCAAATGATGTATTAAATGGCCGTCATGAACAACAGCGTGACTTTGAACTGTTCTGTTAATCTGTCGCGTGAGAACACTATTCCACGCAGAACTATACTTTCTGTGACATCGGCGCCTCAAGTTGTACTTTGTCAGCAAAACTAGAACAGATAAACCGGTCGAAGACAAACAGTTTCTCGGAACGTATTTCTCGGTAAAATGCTCAGATTAACATTTCGCCAACATTGTCGAATAATTAGGTAACGTTCGGACCGAAAATTTACTGTGGAGAATGAGTTCCATACGAGAAACATAAACATTGTAACTTGTATCGTAGTTCGGGAAATTGTGTTAATCTAATTACATTAGCTGCATAATTTATCACTTGTAAGGCATGATCTGCCTCTATGTTGACAAGAAATTGGTATATAGTATACCTGTAGCCTGGTAGCGAACTAATTGAAAGAAATGACCACGTCTAGCATTTCCTCAAAACAACTGCAGTGTAGCAGAGAATAATCGGTTAATATAGATAGTAGATATAGACACGGCGACAAGGGGGTAGATTCGGGTAGGCTTACGTCAAAGACAAAGACGAACGCTACGAGTAGTAAATTCCGAAGAGTGGCTTGGTGGGCGCAACTGTGGAACGATCAAAACGACATTGCTGCCGTTTAACCTCGAGCAAATTGTTCATAACCTGATGTATCTTTTTTGCCAATAGCAGCTTAACATGGCATCAGCGTAAACGCGACAAACTAAGGATATATCACACAAAAGTATACGGTCTATTGTTTGCAACATTGGCATTATAGATAGGCCCATTTACTGCATGATGTGAGCAGTTTTGAATTAAACAACTGTGTTGTAAAGTTGAAAGGTTGAATACTGTCATCGTAAACAATTTCGTCATCTACCACATGCAGTGACATAATTATGCAGTTGTCAACATGGTGGCGTCTGCAGTCTTGGTCTGTTTAGCTGTTCTCGGAAATTATTTTCACGCCTTGTGGAGTGTGGACTGCTGATCGCGTACGGTATACCTTCAGCGTTGATCGTTGATTACTTTCAGGACTGCTTATTAAGACGCTTCTTCCCCTCTGAGTTCGTCAGACACTCGCAAATAAACAATTTTTTACACAAATTGACAGAGTCGGCGGATTCGCTTCAAGTAGCTGCCGGTATTCAGATGAGTCGAAATATCACAACGTACTTGTAATCTCCGGAGACAACGTGTGTTTACGACCACCTTCTCCAGTAGTTCGGTTACCGTCGGTTATTTATCGTGTTTCTGGCCGCGGGACTGACGATATTTTAAGCGCTGATCGTCGGCGGAAATTAATGTAACTGTTCGACGTCGTGCATAATGACTGCTGGTGGCAGCTCCTTGTCTCAGCGCTGTCGTATACGCTAACAAGTCAAGTTGGATTTCTGAGTACAAATGTTCGCTTCTACACAATATCGTACTCCTCTTCTCTGTGGCTCATTAACGTCACAGAGGCTGCTAATCCAGAAACGATTATTGACCGGGCCTGGGTGTAATTCCAGGTATGCTGAATAAACTGTTTTTTTTAAATTATTGGCGTGCAAGCTTTGGGACTAATTTTTCGGACAGGCAAGAGAGTTTGACCGTGGCATCTCTACACTATAACTGTTCGAACCTCTAAAGCTACGGTATTAAAGACTTTTTTTTACAAAATTACTTATTATTAATTTACTTTTAATTTTTACTTTGCACGTTTCTGTTTTGTACGTCGTGGCTCTACCGTTTTAAAACGATCTGTCACAAATGTTACTAAAAATGCCCGTCGCGCGAACATTTGTTGGTTAATTAAGCCCCGGTTGTTACCAAAATTTGGTTGCTACTTTGCATAGCCAGTGAACGCTTTTATTATATCTGCTGATATTAACAAACGTAAGCAAACATTGGCGTAAACATAAGCCTACTTTTTTAAATTTTTATGTTAATCAGTAATCTTATTTTATTTATTTTAAAAGCATTTTCGATTATTTTTTGGCATAGTTCCTTGCGTTAAATAAAGACAGCGTTTGAGTCTGCACTGTGCATTGTCGAGATGTATCGCGTTGGCGGGGAAGGTATAGCGCGCCGTAGGCCTATAATTAGCCGTTCGTCATCAGTCGTGATGCTGAGACGCAGACCAAACTGGCTTTTGTTATTCTTGTCGTTTCATCCATCAACAGTTACTGTCCACCGACTCTCATCAGTTCAGTGCGTGCGTCTGTGTCTCTGTCCTGTTCCGACAAGCCGCCGGATGCAAGGCTATGTCAAAAGGATAAAGGCGAAATCCACGCTCGTCGTTCTGACGGGCCATTTCCACTACGAACAATTTCTGTTATAGGAAGTTATTTCCACTATAGTAGTAAAATGGTAGGCCTGAAAATAAGTAGCGCCACGGCAATGTCGGTTTTCGCTGTTTAGTGACGTAATGGTGTGGACGATCGACCACGGTTTTTCTATAAAATATCGTCAGTTTGTCGTTTTTACACCGTGTCAAATTAGGCTGGTTGGCGTCCGAGGTATAAAGTATAATAACTTGTTGGTACCCAAGTAGCCAGTAGCGTCGTTTCTATCTTACGACTGCTGCACTCACCGAGCCAATATTTGGAATTATCTTTATTACTAGTCGTAACCAGGGAGTGGTTTTAACGTTCATCAAAATTTCTTTTGACGTTCCTGAATCCACTACTTGTCCCTGTTCTTAGGCTCCCACGTTTACGCTTTCTAAGGCGGTTAGGCCTATTCGCTGCTGCATAACAGCTGTTTTAAAGCAATTGAAACACACAGCAGACAGTCGATCATGTAAACGTAAGCAAAATCCGGGTGAGACTGTATCTTGAGATACGAATCATTCAGCGTGATTACGTGTCAGCTAGAGCGCGCTTCTTTATCTTCAGTTCGCCATGAGAGCAGCACAAAACCCGGCACACAAAATTAAACCCCGCTGTAGTAATAACACTCATACAACAAACACACGCACGCACAGACTTGATCGCACACGGTAAAATCCACAGAATACAAGTCAGGCAGATTGGACAATGACGCAAGAGATGCTTTATATATTGCGCTATATTATGAATTTAATGCTGACATTTAACGCTAACGCTTGGCGCTTTTTGTCATCATAGTCATCGTTGTCGTTGTCACTCGTATAGACGGCCGTAAAGGTCCGCTGTTACGATGAGCCACGCTGATCATACTACAGTCCACTCTGCCACGCTTTATGCGAGAACTGATATATGGGGCCTAAAACATTTCAGTGTTTCCGGTTTTTATCCGGTCATAAAAAACCTGCATCTCTAAAATTAAACCCCTGAAATAATAGTGCAGTTTTCAGTTTTTCAAAGTTCTCCTGAAAAAACTGCTCGTTACTAAGAGTTTTTATTGATTTTTTGCGATTTTTGGCTGCAGAAGAGTGAATTGAGACAAAATGGATAGACATAGACCAAAATTAACCAGCGAACAGGAACTGTTTTCGGCTCTCGCGCGTCTCATGATCATTAGCTCAGATTTTTTGTATCAATGCTTGGAAGACCAGTTGTGGTTGCGACGTCTATATTCTTTAGATGATCGCACCAATTTACTCTGAGTAACCGTTCTACTGTTGCTGACGTCTCATATGGAAATAGTGCAGTTAGCGCGTGTCGTCTGCAAAAAGAGTCCATGTTTCAGAGCCGTGCAGATATACGTAACGTGATTAAACTTTAGATAAAGCTGTTTCATATTTTGTATTTAACAAATACGGTTGCAATTTTACTTGTTATAGGTTTGCTACGAAACTGATTAATTTTGTGTAAGCGTCATAAAAAAGCAAATTAAGATGGTGCCAAACCTGCAGTTGAAAACCAAACTTTTACTTAAGAGTACCTGTACATTTGTCGTTTTATCGCACATCGGTGGCCTGCAGCGTTTTAAGCTAAAAGCACTGTTGTATACGGTCTTTTTATCGGCTTACAGAACAGCAGTATTGCCCATACAGAGGCTTACCAAGTCTGAATTATGACTTCAAGGACTGGCATTTGCCGATAAACCAACAGCAAAGTTAATCTCGAGCAGCGAGCTGAACATTCTGCAACGCTCAATAATGACGGTCTGCACTGAAGACGGACTGTGGCGATTAACTTCGACTCTGACTGGTGCGTCATATTGTGCTCTCGTTATTTTTGTAATACTTATCACGACACGAGAGTCTGCATCTCCTGGGGAAGATAAATCGTACATAAATGCGTTATGACGTGGCAATCATGTCGTGGCAAAAAAGCGAAGTAGGCAAAGAAAAAAGAAAAAGACATTAGACCGACAGGAAAAGTGGAATATAAAAAGTCGTACAATAAAACTTGGGAAGCTCAACATATTTCGCATTCTTCTTTTTTGTCTTTTTTTATTTTTCGTTCTTTATTATCGATTTCATCTTATTATTTTTATTTTTTTTCTGTAGCAACCCTATGTCTTGTATGCAGTCTCAACTGCAGAAATGTCAACGAATGCCTCACAGCAACACACTTGCTCCTAGATGTGTTCCATGCAGTCCAGTCCACACGACCACATCGCATCGCTGCTTTTACCGTCTGCATTAGCTTTGTGCGCCGAAATAGCGTATAAACTGACCGAGCTGGTCTATCAGTGTGTCCATGGACTTGCGACGCCGTACCCAACTGCCGCTCTACTGCCTGTCGCTGGTCGACCTCGCCACTGGCACCACTGACACGGCTCTCCACGATTGGTGACCGAGCGTTTCACGTCGCTGCAGCAAAAACTTGGAAAAAAAATCTGCCATCAGAAGTGACGTCGTCAAAGTGTCTTCGATCATTCAAGACCAAACTCAAGTTTCGTCTGTTTTCCGTCTATTTGACTGCGCAGTAGCTAAAGTGTTTCGGCATTTTCCACTAGAAATTGTAATATTGTGCACTGTTTATCAGTCATGGGCTACAGCAGAAGTTGTTGAGCCGTAAGCCGCCCACGTTGCTTTTGTAGGTCCAGCTGCCCAACTGTCTAACAGTCGGAACGTGAACGATTAGAAAGACTGTCGTTGAGAGGTTTGTATTATTTCCGGCGTGAAAACCGAAGTATAATCTGTGCCGTCGTTCACAGTCACAGATACTTCTGCTGCTGATTTGTCGTAGGTTTTTCCTGTTGTTCTGACGTTACAAGTCAATTTCCGTGAAATTCCTTACACGCACAGTGTGCAACTTACGGTGAAGAAAATTTAACCTCGCTACGACGACGAAATGAAATAAATATGGACGACTGCGCAGCAGTGTAAAACTGTCAAAACTATCAGAGAACTGAGATTTGCATATCACGTAAACGTTATTCCTGTCATATAAAAATATAAGCAGGCAATAATGGGGTATATATATATAGGACGGTATTCATGCAGCTACATTTGACAAAACTTGGCTGTTATAACGCGTAATGAAAAACGTTTTAAAATTATTAAAATTATCACACACAGCTTCTCTGTCACGGCTTTTAGCGAATAAATTGAAGAGATATATGACGTAAAGATTGCTCGAGTCTGCTGTGATCAAGCGTTACTTTTACTTGACCCAATTTTACCCGACCCACCAGCTAATATAACACACTCTGCTTGACCAATTTCAAGTCGCTGTCAGCTGCTATCCGCAAATCTCAGCTACTTGGTAACATCAAGCACCAGAACAGACTGCGGCCTTCTGTTCTCGAAGCTGCTCGGCTGCTGGCCCATCCGTCCATCAGCTTGGAACGGTTTGCTGTCGGAGCTCAAGAACACGTCACTGACAGTTGGACAAGTCATTTGCCAGTATCTTATTTGCTACGCGCAAGCGCAGTCATCACTCAAAAATTGTTAGATTGTATAACACATAAATGCTGTTCCTGAACTAAACTGAAAACAAAAACAAAGTTGCTAAATTCAGCCAGACCCGACGTATAGTTCCAGTCCAAAATAACGATTATTCACACTTAAGTCTTTCGCGCCGTCGAGCGTTAGAAATCATTGTATTTTTTATTAATATCTATGCTACAAAAATGTAACAAAAATGCTATAAGCTTACAAATCATCTCTGCATCAAGCAGCAAATGCGTGATAAATCCTGGTCCGACTAAGCCAGTCAAACTGAAACTCGGTAAAATTAATTTTTTAGCATAAGAGGCAACTATCGTTTGATGTGACCCGGTAGATCCGAACCAATAACTGCACCAAAAAAAAATCTGGACGCGACGAAACTATAGTTGGATCCGACTCATAACTAGAGATCATAGAACTTGCTATTAGTATTCCACAGAAACTACATCTCTGACGTCTTCTGCTGCAGAGTGCGGAATCGCTAACGAGATCATTAATTTACGTTGACGTCGTATGCATCTTCGGTCCACATCAGAAGAAATACATAAATATCCAGAGCAGAATATGGCGGGTGACGCGCATCGCATAAAGTCACTTGAGTGCTAATTACCGCACTGCGTCGCGACATGTCATGACCTGGGTATACGCAGGCAGAGTTTCGCAATAGATGCCTAGAACTTTAACAGCAGCACGACCGGCAGACGCAATTATGTCAATTTTAAGGTAAAATATTCTTTCTATGCAAAGCAGAATTGCGAGATCTACAGTGCCGATTAGCAGATTGATGCGTTTGCAATGGTATTAAAACTCGTCTCATTGATAATTCAACTGCTCTTGAATTGCGAAAAAAACGAGTAATGTCAAGATAGCTCAGCTCTATTCTGACATTAGTCCGGGCAGTGTGCCGGTTGCATGACTATTTAGCTAAGCTGGGTTTCCCCCAAATTCCAGATTGTGCAAAGCCATCAAGTACGTTCATGATAATTTATGACGTCAATAACTGTCCAACCGTCGCTACTTTTGTAAAGTCATTGTTACATTCGCTTAGCTTAGCTTAGCAGTGACATACGCCGGTGATTTGCCGGAACTTTGTGGTTGCTTAGTTTAAAGTCATTAACGAGAGCGGCTTGTTTTAAACATTTTGCGCTATGTCAATAAGCGTAAGCCGCCGTATATCATATTTTGAGCCGTAGACAGCCGGAGAGGTGCATTTGAGCCGGTTTAAGCCGTCTGCGTGTAGTCAACCGTAAAAAGCCATAAGCCAGCCATAAAGTTCTAAGCCACAGCTTCTAGGTGTAACTAGTACTTTCATCATTTTAAACTATAAATCGCGATATACTGCCACAGTAAGCTGCCTGTCTGTCCGTCCGTAACGTTGATATTTACTAGTGACTACAAGTCGGCCTACTTATAGAGTAATACCCGAGAATGATATTAGCCTATAATCTTTATCTCTCGAAGTTTTAATATCGGCAAGGGACTGTTAACTTTTGTCTGGTTGTTCGTAACAGATAAAAAGCCCAGTTGTCGCTAAGATAGCCGACCGTACTGGTTGTCAGTGACCTTCAAGATCATCCAAGATCGATGATTTTCGTTTTATTTAAAAGGGCGTATGCCACTTCTTATTAATGATTAATAGTAACCTTGGCCCTATCTCTCACCATTTTCAAGATATGGTCAGTTTTCCGTTGAAAAACGCACATTCTTCTTATCCCTCCATTCAACCCCTAATTTAAAAATGTTTCTCTTGCATTGGCTGGCTGAAATGTTGCATGCCCGTTGCTCCCAAGTTTAACACACATGGCTAATTATTCGTGTGAAAAGTTTTTCCTTACCACCTACCCGTTAGCTAGGGTACATCCGTTACAGATGGACAGAGAGACAGACGGACAGACGACAACCATGCCAATAGCTCGACCGTTACTTAAGTACGGTCAGCTAAAAACCTGTAATTTCGTTGAAACCTGTCTACGCAGACATATACCAGGTTGCTTTTAATCACTATAGGAGCTGCATTTGCGCTTTTGATTGGTACCAAAATCAACGACCTTGGATGACCTTAAACAACTTTGTGCACTGCCAGAAATGTAATCTTAAATGTTTTGTACCAAACGATTGTGTTATTGCGGAGTTTTTTTGCCACAGCAGCGTGTTTTATAGATTTATCTGAATTTAGTGTGTAACTAACATCAAATCACTAAGAATAAATTACGTCAGCTATATCTGTATCTGTCTGCTTCACTTTTACACATTTTTGTGTAAATGAAAATTATCATTTTAACTTCATATGTACAGACTAGAGCGAGTTTAACGAATCTCGCTCGCAATCGTCGTATTGGCAACGACGTCATTTAAATAGTCTAGAGTTGCCGCGAGTACGGATTAAGTCACGTACAGTAGGCCTACGTCATTGTCATAATTACCTCAGTCAATTTTACTTATCTTCGACTTGGTTGATGGTTCGTCACCCAGCTTTTCTGAAAAGTTTTAAATAAATTAACGCGAAACTTAATTGGATAGTGGCACACTTTGAAACAACGAACATAAGATTAAATTCGACAGATTTTATCGATGCAGATCTGGAACTAAATCCAGGCGAATTCTTTATTTTTAATTGTTTCGTGCTATGTTAAGTTAACTTGTTAGAATTTACTTTATGTAACAAAAATTATTTTGCAAGCACGTTGATAACGAAAAGCTGACGCGACGTGTATATTTAGTCAATTTTGTACGGCGCTGCTGTGGGAAAATAGCACACTTTTTACATTGTGAGTCAAAAAAACAATGCATCACTTTTTTGTCAGAATTTTATCCACTATCGACCGATTTTCATTTTTTAGCACTAGGCAGAAAATTTTCGATGAAGTAAGCATTAAAGATCCACCACACCTCAAGCACGTCTGACGTGCAAACTTGCAGATTGTCGCATTTTATTGCAGCGGTTGGCATCTATTGCAATAGAACAAAATAAGTTATTTTTCATTGTTGTTTTAACTTATTTTCTGTAAGCCTATTTTACTTTATTTTATCCCACATGCGCAAGCGCCTTCGTTGTTTCACCACTGTCGCCCACCGGTCTTTTTCTACGTTCACCTCACGTTATCACAGTTTTGTCCTAAGGCGCGATATACATTCTGCTTCAAAACAAGCCGCCGGCTCAAAGGCGAACGAACTTCAATCTGTAGTCGTCGATGGGTTAAAAGCACTTGACAATAAACGACGCACCAGAGCCTCGCAGATCCTGACTGCGGTGAGACGCCTGCATCAACAAAAGCTCGCCGCCGGCGTTTTTTGCACTGCTCCGTATTCATAAAACTATAAAATATTTCGACAGTTGCTGACTAGAAAAACTTGTGCTCTTAGCTAACTTTTTATGTTCAAGCATTTATCTAATACTCTACTGACCGTCTGAGTTCTGTAACTCACTCACTCACTCACTGCTGCGCGTAACCGGCTGTGGGTCGTAGCGCCCTCCACATTGACCGGTCGTCGGCAAGAGCCCATGCGTCGGCAGCAGTGAGTCCGGTGTCCCGCACAATCTGACTCATCCATGTAGTCCGTGGTCTACCAGCGGGGCGATTCCAGTCGTGGTGTTCAATAAAACGTTCAATAAGACGTTCAATAAATACTGACGACTATCACCTCCCCATCCACAGTGTTCATGATTTATCACTTTAATACTGTTATTTGCACCATGTGCCGAAACGGTGAAATAGACTGTAATAAGTACCTATTCTGGTGTACAAATGACAAACAAAAAAAATATTATACAAGGACAATTTTAAGGATTGGTGCTATAAAAACCGACAATTTACTGTTCTAGCAAGTTTTATCAAGTTGTGAAAAAATTCTACGGACCGTTAGAGAGAGACAAAACCCCAAAGGGACCAAACAATCAGATTTTGATGGCTGTCCGGTTAAGTATCCGGAAGCCAGTTCGAAAAACCAAATTCAATGCATTAACTTTTACAACGCGTTTTGGAAAATTTCTTGTCACTTGCTATTTCAGAAGAAAGGCACACAAACTAAGCACGATGCTAACCAAGGTTCGAACTCCTTGGAGCACTTTCTTGTTAACGACATCAAACCGCGCAATGCACTGGATCTCACAGTAACTCTATAGTCCGCCGTGTGATGCAGGAGTTTCTTGCGCCTCAAGATATAAACGTAAACCTCAACTCCACCTTGTTCGAACTGTCGTGGATTTTACTCATTCGTTCATTTATTTTAAGAGCACAAGTAGTAGGCCCGCACAATGCGCTAAACATTGTGTTGTATGGGTCACGAAAATTAACACGACACTTACAACTGCCCATTTAGGTCTAAAGATATACATTTAGTTTTGTCGTACACTATGCTGTACACAAAAACCAAATGCCTGAATACAACAGATCCACAATATCTTGACATGTCAAGATGTTCCTCAGCTCGTTGCACGACAAATCAAAGCAGTAGAAATTATGGGCTCTTATAACTCCGCGAACACACGCAACATTATCGTCAGCTCAGAACCGATTTGTGAAAAATCGCAAATAAATTGCAAACGTTCGACGACGTTCTCGTTGCTCAGAACCTACGCAGCCGACAGTCGAATGCATGCATGGCAACGGCTGCTGCTGCAGAAAGCGTGGATTCGGTTATTTATCGCTGTACCGACGACGACGACGGCAGCAGGTTTGATGAAGCGTTGCGCTGCACTCGGTTCAATATATTCTTCACTCAAGGCGAGTATGTAAGCTATGCTTCACTGCCAGATAATGACGACGCACCTGCACTGGGGTGGCTGACGCAACAGTAGTGCTGGGCAAACTCAAATCGTCATTCCGCGTTTTATTCACGATTTTAGTGTGTCGTCGATTCGACATTTAAGTGCGCGATTTGAGATATTTGCGCTTTGATTTCGCGAAATGCGAGCTTTCGCGTAAGTTCGATCCATCTGTTAAACGTGGATACAGTTGCGCGATTGTTGTCACGTACACGTTTTAATTCTAAAAAAGGAAATAGAAAACGTTTCGCAGATTAAAATGACTTTTTGTTCTTGATGGGCCTTGAGCTTTGACTTTAATTTTTTATTTAACGTTCTGAGATTTGGAATTAAAGAATTGGACTTGGATTTGCGATTCAGACGCTGAAATTGCAATCTTCTAATTTCTCAGAGACGTGAGATTTTTTGCATTGTTTTACATTTGCCCATCACTGCGTGGGCCGATGCAAGCACGCGTGCAGTGATGGTGTTCGCAAGATGTGAATGCAATGAAGCGCATAGCTTCGAGAATCAAGATTGCACGCACCCAGAGAACAACATCAGCAGCACTGCAGTGCTAGACTATTGTTATTGACGCCGTCATTACGACAGACAGCAAGGTCGTGACTACACGTGAAAATATTGTAAAACGCAAAACAGTTTGCAACACCAAACATCTGCAAAATGTTTTCAGTATGCGTTTCGTCACGGTCAGAGTGTATTCTGCAAGAGTAACGAGGCATAATGAGTCCGCGTAATAAACTTTATACTCAGACTGTGTCGAAACGTATTTTAAGAGAGTGATTGAAAGTGTGTTCTGCCTGGGAGTGGGATGTGCGTGTTATAAACAGACGTGAGACGCGTTTCAACCGTCACGCTTGACTGAAGTAAGGTTGTGGGCGGTTGTAACACTGTAGACACTGCGGTGAGAGCTAGAACGAGTAATTTGAGCAAAGTTCACGTGACGCGCGATAACAGCGGTCCTGCCACTTTGGCAATCACTTTAGGCCTACAGCAATAAGATATCAATGCATCTTGAAAGGGTACTTAAATTTGAGGCCTCCGTACGAAAAACTCCTTGAATTTAAAACATCAAAACTTAAATTTTTTAAAAATATTCTTTTTTATGCTAAAATGTCAAACGCAGGTTGTCCAGGTCCATCTCCAGCCATTTCGGCGAAATTCACTCTTAAAATGTGTGTCGCAGCCGAAAATCGCAAAAATATCCTTAAAACACTTATTTTGGGGATTCAAGGTCATTTAAGGTTATCGACGTTGTCGCCAGTAAAAAGCTTGTTACTGTTACTTGTTATGATAAGCAGCATGTCTGCGCCTATCTGCAACCGTTTTCACGCTACACGAGATAATTGCGGTAACACAACCACTTTTTAAAGAGGTAGCTGTCTTTTATGCCCGCCTGCGCCGGCCTTTTTGAACCTAGGGGGTCGCAACTTGAACCGCTAAAATTTACGTTTAATGCTGAAAATTTCATATGCAAATTGTCTTGGTTTATTTCAAGCCATTTAGTTACAATTCAGTGTTGAAATGAGCGCTGCATACAAAAATTGCGAAAAAAATTCACTACCCCCACTTTTTTATGGGGGTCAAGGTCGTTCAAGGTCATCGATGTTGATAAATCTAAAAAGCCTGTCACCAGTGCTTGTTATGATAAGCAGCATGTCTGTACCTATCTGCAACCGTTTTCACAGTATACGAGCCAATAACTGGAGAATAACGTTTTTAGGGGGTACCTTTCTTTGACGCCCTCGTTGGAAGGGAACTCCCTCACCCACGGGCATGTAATTTTTTCACGATATACTATAGTCTTTGGGGTAGCACGTAGTAAAGGTTTTGTGATCTTAAGTTGCACCGTTTTGATACAGTCAACGAGTGTGACAGACAAACAAACAGACTGACAGACAGACGGACAGACGCCTAGACGATGGCTAAGACGCGCAAAGCATTCTGCTATCGCGCGTAAAAACAAAGTATGTCATGAAATGTGTTCTGTCAAGCAAAATTAAACCAGAGACGTTTATTTCGGCCAGCAAAGTCTATATCAAAGTAAATATAAAGGCCTAATTGTAATTGTAATAATTAAATGAGAGCATCGAAACTATCGGCTACATTACTATCATTATCATCAGCATCATCAGTCACGCTTGACCGGCTTGGGTCGTAGCGCCCTCCAACTGTAGCGATCGACTGCAATGTCCCATGCAACATCAGCAAAGGTACTGGTGTCGAACTCCACTTGTCGGACCCATGTGTGACTCGGTCGTCCTGGTCGTCGCTTCCTATGTGGGTTGTTGTCGGGACGGCCTCCAGCTCGCGTGTCGACTTCCAATCACATAGCCATTTGACCTGGCGCCTCCTTAGGTAGTCGACGAACGTGTCCAAAGACCGCCGCACGCCGTCTACGAATGTGTCTGGTGAGATCTTCCTGCTCCGCCTGACTGGTCACTTCAGCATTGGTTACACGATAGAACCAGCGAATTTTAAGGATGCGTCGCTAGCATGACATGCGAAATGCTTCCAGTTTCCGTTTGTCAGATTTTAGTATGGTCCACGTTTTACATCCGTACAGGAGAACAGACAGGACAAGCGAGTTGTAAACTCTCAACTTGGTTGCCAGTCTGAGTCTGGATTGCTGCCACATATTGGACAATCTGCACATGACGCCAGAGGCCATATCAATTCGACGATGTATTTCATGCGTTGATCGACCATCGAAATTAATAGCACTGCCAAGATATAGAAACTGATCTACTGCTTCAACTGTCTGTCCACTGGCCTGCATGTAAACTGAAGATGGCGATGTACCGTGGCCGATATTCTGAATCTTCGTTTTTCTGCCATGATGTGTGTAGTCCCATGGTCTCAGCAGCAGTATCAAAGGTGTTCAGTATTTTTGGCTATTTTGACGGGCATTCAGTGAACAGAACACCATCATCGGCATAGGCTTCATCTGTAAAGCGAGTAGAACCAACTGTGACACCCATGGACTCTGTGCATCTGTTAAGAATCCAGTCCATGGCAATACAAAATAATGCTGGCGCTAATACTACACTGGATTAAGTGATAATAGCGTACGCCAGAAGTGGTGTCAAATGGTTCAGACAACTGCCCGTCTGCTCGAACACGTGACTTAGTACCTTGGTGCCGGTCCTCCAGCAGCTGGACCAGGAACGGAGGGGTTCCACTGGCACGTAGGACTTTCCACAGTGCTAAGCAATCCATTGAATCAAACGCGGCTTTAAGGTCTATATAAGCAACATGTAGTGTAGTGGCTGATAAAATTCATGGTGGATTTCAGACAGTAGTCGTAGAGCTAATATTGCATTGTTGATCTGCCAGCAGTGAAACCACATTCCTGTGGACGCCGGAAAGAGTTGAATAATGGTTGAAGTCGTGCTAGCAATACATGCGCAAACACTTTTCCCGGCACAGAAAGCAACGTGATTGGCCTGTAACTGCCACGTTTTTCCTTGCCCTCCTACAGAGGGACGATTATATTTTCACGCCACTCCGCTGGTACCCTGCCGGACTTCCAAACTTAAATGAAGAGAGCATGAAGGGCTGAGCTGACTGGAGTTTCTGCATATTTAAGCAGCTCTGGTTGTATGCCATCCGGTCCTGCAGGGGCTCTGGCATTCTTTAACTTCCTGATCGCTGCCACAACCTCTTCAATAAAAGGTGCGTCGACTGGGATCGTCAGATCAGGAGTGGCAGAGTTAGCAGCTGAGTCTAGGTCAGAACACATGGTGGCTGGAGCATGGTTCAACACATTTCCGTGGTGTGATCGCCAACATTCCATTACTATCAGGTTATTAGCATAGTTTCTGTTTTGTTCTACATGGAATCGTAACGGAAACATTTGCATCAAATGTTTGATGCATTAAAATATTTGCAAAAATATTGCAAAATATTTTAGAAAGATCGCGAACGGACATATTTTGCAAAGAAATCAGATGTAATTATTGTTTATAACATTTGTGCAGAACATGTTTTATGAACTATGGAGATCGGCGACCGCTGAAACATTTTCGCAAAAGGTTTGTTTTTATATTTAAACACGTTCTATGTTTATGCAGTGCGCAATCTTACTAAAATATTTTTGCAACATTTTTAACTAACCTGTTTAACATAAACAAATGTTTTATTGTTCTAGACGTGCATGTGATTTTGTAAAACATGTTTGTAAGCGTTTTCAGTTTTCTATGTAACTGGTCTTATTACCTCGGAGGTGGACTGTTAGGCTAGATTTATTTAGTGAGATTAAGTGAATGAACTATGGCAGGCAGAACGCGCAGGCGAGTAGATGTTTTTACGCATGATGTTACACGTAGTGGACTGCACGCACACTGCACCGCACCACAGCACGCCGACTGTCTGCTGCGTGAACTGTAAGTTAAGCTAAGAAGTTCCGCACTCACCCGATCTCTAGGCAGTAAGCCCGCAGGTGACGTATTTTTGTTTCATGCTCGCCCTCATAATGCCTGCCCATCCCTAGCACTATGTCTGCAGTGGTGTAAAGGATTGATAATTCTATAAGTGCACTCATTCAAGCGTGACCAAACGAGCGACTGTGTGTGCTACACGACCGACCGTCGGCGACCGTAGAACAAGTGTCGGTTTAACCGCTGCCCGGACTGTTTAAGTTCGTTTAACACTCGCATATTCCACCCGAGACCGTGGTTTACGTACGCGTAAACCTGACAGTCGGTTGTCATTAATACCCGTTGTTACCCCACAGCCGCAGAACATCACTGCGCCATGGCCAGTACCAAATTATGCTGCTTGGCATCAGAGTGTAAACAACTTCCCCAGAATCTGTTGTTGTCTGCAGGCGAACGAAATAGTCAGAAGTCGAACCCAAGACCTATCGATCGCCAGTCCGACGTCATTTTGCTACACGAACTCAGAGTACAAATGCGGATGCTCGTACCACAGACCGTCATAAAATGCAAAGTTTATTCTGAGCCGCAAGGCTCATGTGGCGGCGGTAATCTGTTTTTAACGCTCAGCCAGACACCAGTTTACACTGGCAAACCACAGATACAGGAATGGTGCATCGCACTGTGTGCTTGTGTACGCTCATTGCAGCTGTAAGCTAAATTTATAAAATTGCAGCTATTATTCCGGTCAAACTCGTAAATCTGAAAAATATATGTTACATATTATTAATCACTGTTATATTATTAATCACTGTTTTCACAAGTGTATCATGTGTTATAAAAAGCCGCATTGCGGGTTTTGTGGTTGCTGTCCGTCTGTTCTGCCGTCTGTCTACCCCGTAAAAGTTTTCAACTCCGAAATATGCAGGCGTAGAGACACCAATAAGTGATGTAAACGTTCTATAGGCCAGGAATAACCGGTGTGTTCTTTTTCAGTTTAAAGGATAAAAATCTGAGGGACGGCTGCGTAATTTGTCGGCGCTGGGCCGAGATGTGTAAAACGCTACAATGCATACCTTGTCGTAGATGTATCTCTGTTCGACAAGTCGCTGCTCCAGTTGATCGGCGCGATCAAACGCAGTTTCCTTTTCCAGCCGCATCGCTTGCATCTTCTTTTTTATAGCATCCATCGTGTTCTCCGCCATCATTGGTTGTGACCTTCACCTGACCTTCAGCAACGCTGATCTTTCTACTTTGACCTTTCACCTTTCACCTTTCACCTTCTCGGATTTTACTGCAGATCTGTTTGAACAGTTCGTTAATGGTATTTTAGTAGTAGTGGCTTATATTATATCAGCATCATCAGCTTTGGGAGGTTAACGCTGCATAAATAAATAAAAGCATCATTTCCGGGACCAAATGAATTAGATAAGTATGTCCGGGTATAAACGACGAAATAGGAAGGTCCTGAGACGCTGCCTGCAGATTGAAAGTGACGGCGCAAAGGCGATGTCAAATGGAAGCTCGTTCTAAGTTGGCGCCGGTTGACCAGAAATGTCCGTTTGTCAACGGTATAGCATGACAGAACGTCGATATTGTCAGACAATTGGTGGGGGCTGATCTAGCAACAGTAGCAGCAGTAGTAAACGTATAGCAGTGGCACATAATGTTATTTTTCAAATTTACGACAAAATATTAACCTATTAACCTAATTACCAAACAAAATAAATTGTTAGTTTGTGTCATTGACCCATACTTTTGGGGTTTATTCGTTGTCACTAAATGTCTTGGCTAAGTTTTCGGGAGCTGCAACGTTTCGGTCTCGTCTGCGTCTCGTTTAAAAAGTTTCGTATACATTTAATCCCTATAAGTAGTAATAGTGATTGGCATAATAACTGAATTAGTAGTTTCAAGACGCTGTATCCGGGTGTATTTAGAAGGAAGCAAAACATTAAAAATAACAAACTTGATAAAAATATAGACAAAATTCAAGTTTACATACAAACAAACAAATATTCTGGTTTGCTTTTTTCACCCTTCTTGTAGTTGGCTGCTGGTAAGTTTTAACGAATACTGATCCATATAATAAAACAAAACAAAACTACACTTCGTACTGTGCATGCAATGTTTATACATCAAATAATTAAATATGTAAAAAATAATATAGTATAAATCGTTTTTAAACCTGCTGCATGCGTCGTCACAGAAGAGCGATGACGACAGAACGAAAGATGCAACTGAATTATCAACCCCAGCAGCAGCAGCAGCAGTAGGAATTAGTGATGCGACGAAACGCGATTTCGTTTTCGTTGAACTAGAACGAACCGTATCATGACGTACCGCAGTGTGTTTCAATTTTTTTGCTTCAGCGGAACCCTAAACAAGCGTGTAGGTCACTCACGGAACCCCATGCATTGAATCAAACACGACGGGCGAGGCGGTCGTCGACGGCCGCTTAGCCCCGCCACCAACCCAAAAAAATTTTCACGTGGACGCCCTCGGACAAATATACGCGTCTTATTTATTTTTTTAGCAGAATGTTTAAAAAATTGAATTAACAAAGTAAATAGCGAAACGATTTCGTAACCACAACCCTAATCAATAAGCCTATGTTCTTCTTTTCTTCTTCTTCATTTCCGACAATGCACTAATCCTCGTAGTTGAGTAGCCTAATGCCGTGTACAGAGGACCTACGTTATAAGATAGGTTTACAATGCAAATATGCCAAAATTACCAACAACAAAATTGATTTAATGCAGTAGATTTATGCAAAAATAGACGTGCAAAAGCGCAATTTTCTACGACTTTGTCTGGCGTGACTTCGCTCGTTAAGTTATTATTTTTTACTGACCAGCTAAGGAACCCTTGGCAGATGCTCGCGGAACTCTTGTGTTTCGCGGAACCCCGGTTGAAAATCACTGACGTACCAAAATTAAACTACCCAAAATATATCATTTATTTCAATTGCTCAGCAAACAAAAAACTCTGCAAATAAAAGTTTACAGCAGCAGAATTTACAGTGACTAGCAAAACGGCAGATTGAAAACAAGTTTAAAACAAATTTACACAAAAATTGAAAAACGTACATGATAACAGCAACAAAACATTTATGCTAAAAAATATTGCAGAAATTTAGTGAAAAGTCGATACTCGACATAAAACGCATAACACTGTGACGCATAACACTGCGACACAAATTTTTGCTTAAAAGCTTAAAAGCATTTTGCAACTTATTTAAGCTAATATCGTAAAATTTTACGCGGCTGATGTGTTTGTCAAAATCTTTAACTCTAAAATAACGCGTACAACATGCATAGCTCATCGCCGCTGTTTGTTTTTTTTGTTTAATTATCAATTAATCTAAATAGATCAATCGATAGAAGATTCGCGAGCAAAGAAGAAGAGACAGAAACATAGCAGAGCATACAACAATGCTACAAATGAAACTGTAAAACGCAATGGCCGAAAAATTGTAGAAAACGAGTATCCTTTAAAAAGTTTTTGTATTGTCTTTGTCTGCTAAAGTTCGTTTCTCAATTACTAGACGACGGCTGAGTGAAAAGTTACCGATCGCATATTTGTGTCAATCCGACAACCAAACATCACTTAGCTTGGTCAGCGAGTAGGCGATCCAAAAATCGACAGTCTAGCGGGCGTTTAGGCGATTGATTTAGACGGTCGTCCGATCGATCGTCTCAAATGGCAAGCTCTGGGGAGGGGCGTGTTTACCTGTGTTTGATACCAGGTAACCCTGTGTGTTCTTATCATGGCAGTTAACGCTCCGCAGATGTGTAAACTTTAAAACAGATCTCAGTAAAAACTTTGAAGTAACATATTTATCTTCAGAAACGCGCATTGACATGCGGGCAGGTAAACCATCTCGGTATGTAACCAGCCACCCAGGTCAACTCAGCCTTCCATCCCTCCGGGGTAGGTAAATCGAATACCAGCCTATCTGGCATTCTGGCTGGGGTTAAGGCGGGGCGCGTTCACCTATGTCGGGTGGCAGGTAACACTGTATGATCTCATACGGCGGGTGACGCTCCGTAGCTCTGAAATGGGTCTCTATGAAGAGCAATAGCATTTAATTTATTTTTAAATTTTGGTAACGATCCAGTCGTGGATCCATAGATCACTTTGTGCCACTCAATTCTGTGCCTCGAGTAGATAGATCTTAAAGATAAACTGACAATTTGCCGTGTTATCTTGTCAAATTATAAACGAATTTGTATTATTTTTTTGGAGAAGTGGCCATGATAAAAAAACAAAATTGTTAAACCTTGTGACAATTTAAACTATAATTTTAATGCTGTTTTCTGCATTCAGATTAAACCCCAGATCTATAAATTTTTGACACATTCTTTATTTTAATTATTATTCCTATAAAATGAAAATAAATCATGACTATTGTAGGCGTGTGTATGGGCTTTATGCCGAGTGCTTTCTATTTAATATCTTGAATCATTTTTTCTGCATCCAATGCCGCTTTATCGTAGGAAGAATGAGTTAATTTATGATTTGATGAGCGTTTCGTTGACAGAGCGACTCGTAGATAAAACTTCATTCGGCATGCGGCTATTCATCACTGCCAAGACGTAAGCTGCATGGAAAAAACAACAAAAGCCATGATATACGCCGCCCGTGTTTTCCGCGAACAGTTTTGCCACCGTAATCTCCCGCTACATAAAACGATTCCACAAACACACAGTTGCTGGATTTCTTGCATTATCCATCATTTTTATTGTGATATATTTGAGAAATTAGACCTAATTCAAAATAAATTTTACAAGCAGAACCAGACATTTTTGTCCGGTCTTCCGAGGGTCTCGGGCAAGAACGAATATGCTTAGCCCCTACATTCACAGGGCCTAAAAATTAAACAGCGATATGCTGAAAGAAAGTTGATCTTGTTATTGTAAAAACGCATTTTGCCGACTCTCAAGTTCAACCGGCGTTTACTGCAATTTCTCACATTCATCAGTTTTTCTCTGCAATTCTGCATGCTAAGCTCGGCATACATCTGAGGAATAGGCCCTACAGCCAGGAGTCGAGACCACCTCCTGCTGCTTGTCAAACATAAAACCTACCCATTAAATGTCAGTGCAAAAACGATCGTAATGTTGTGCAATAACCCTGAACTAAACCTATATACTGTAGTTGTACGAGAAAACCGTTACAGAATTACTATAAGGACAGCGGTGAAAAACGAAACAGCTTAAAGCACAAAATTCCACTACATTGATTTGTTTTAAACTTGGACAACAAAACAGTCTTAATTTTACAATTTCGGAACATGTCAATATGTAAATTTGTTGTAGAATTTTAATTTTTTGGCAAAATTGTTTTAGAACGTGCTTTAGATTTTCTGCAGTCTTTGGATTTGCGGAGAATTTTGTTGGACGACTTGTTCCACAGCAAATTCCCGACAAATCGAAGTACGTATAATTAAAGGCCAAGTCGCACGAAAAAAGATATTAGTTAAATATGTGTAGAATGTATACGCTGATCCAATGAAATGAAAACATCGCTTTGAAGTAATTTTCAGAGAAATAATTATGTTGTGCCAGCCGAACTCACCCGAACGTGCCACAATAACTGATGACGTTACGTTCAGGACGCTTTGTTAACACAATGACATTCGCATTGAAAACATAGCAAATCCGTCGGTTTTATTCAGAATAATGTCAATTTATAGTACAAATAATGACGCATAAGTGACATCAAAGATTACGTCATTGTTTATCTGCTTACTATTACAAGTGTGCATTTGTAAAATTAACGATGTGCTGGAATATTGTGGTTTTTATTGGGCTAACTATTGTTAAAAAAATTTGGCTTTTTGAGGCTATTTGGCCGTGAATGAAGCTGCATTTGACCTTAAAACAATAAAGCTAGTTAGCAACCCTCCTGTACGTAACGTCACATTTCCGATAATGGCCGAAGCTCTGAAAAGACAAAAGTGAGTATTTTAAACCTTATTTTTAGGGTATTAGGATGTATTAGCAACCAGAAAATTAATGAATATTGACAAATTAGCATTTGATCAATCCGATTAGCGCTTTATAACAGTTACGTAAAATGATGCGACTTGGACTTTAACAATAAAACCTGAATTTCACTACTTTGATTTATTGTGGTACAGCAAGCATTAAAAGCTGTGAAGCATATCGACAACGTTAAGGTGCTGCGCATTTGTTGTGTGCTTTTGATTCTTGTGGATTGTTGCACAGCTACTGCACGAAAAATCTACGACAAATAAAAGTAAGTGGAGATTGGGTAATATAATGGTCGACTGTTTTTACGAGAGAACGTTCATGTGGCTATAATATGAGCGCGGCAGCCTAGAAACCATGAGTGCTCGTGTGTATGTGTGTATGTAATGTTTGTATATCTTATGCGAGCGTCATGAAGCGGTGTACGGCTGCAATCTCGAGCGTACGTAAAATAAATGTTCCTATAATGACACGCTAATAACTCAATCTGCGCCCGTCCGTCCAGTGCTACGGTTACTGCTGCTGCTGCTGCTGCTGTAACATAGATGTAGGCTATGCCGCAGGAGCCGACTTTATGATACCTGCTGTGGGGGCGGCTTGGTCTAATGATTGGTCTCGGTCATCGAAGTTAACCAACGCTGGGCCGGTTAGTATTTGGATGGGTAACCGTCAGCAGAAGAGTAAACCATATAACCATATATGAACCAGCAACCGGGGTCAACTCAGCCTGGCCAGCCCTTCGTGGGTAGGCGGAATGAGTACCAGTGATAACTTGGGTGTAAAGTGAACAGGCACATCGCGTTATGGACTAGCCCGTATCCATGGTCTGGCAGTGAAAACTGGTATCTGACTCGGCTAAAGAAACGAAGATCAGCTCAGCCGTACGGGCGTAATGGCTCTTGAATGATGTTCATTTTTACTGTGCGGGCAAGCTTTCTTCTCATCGTTCCCCACTTTTTTGTTTTTTTATACATCTTTCTCTGTTTTTCACCTCCATGCACGGTCCGTCTTCCTCTGATTCTTCCTTCTTGGGGACTTCATCTCTTAAATCCAGCTAAAAGGTCTGGACAACGCTATAAGTTTCCCCGGCAGGTTTCGAAAAAGCTGGGCTGCAGTTTCCGACGAATCTCGACTCTCGAGCGTAACACGTCACTATATTCGTAACAGTCACGTTTTTGCAATAATTACCTCCGCCAAGGAGGTTTTTTGCCGGTTTTTGTTTGTCTGTCTGTTTGTCTGTTAGCAAGATAACTCAAAAAGTTATGGACGGATCTTTCTGAAATTTTGAGGGTATGTAGGGCATGGCATAAGCTACCAGTGGTTTAATTTTGGGCGTGATCCGGCAGGAATCCTGGATTCTGGACTACTTTGAAATTTTCGTTACCATTGCGTTAAAGAGGGCATAAGGGAACCGCTGGCAAAGCGAAGATGGTGACACCACCTGGCGAATAGCTTTGCCTTGGCGGAGGTACCTGCGGGCTACGACTGCTTTTCTAGTTACGAGCTGTGACGACAACCAATCGGTGGGGTGGTGCCTTTGTACTTGGGAGCAGGGGTGATCGCGTTCGTCTTGCCCCACGGATTCGGTCGGTGCCCAGATGCTGTAATGTAATCTAGTAATGTGTACAAGCGTCACGGCCGGGCGACGGGAACGCGCGGAGAATTTCAGGTCCAGGTAGAGAGAAGATGCCGAGGGAGAGAGAGAGTTATAGACTGCGATCTCACATTACAAGCACGCTTCCATGCATACACACCGCGGCATCGTATCATACCGACAATTCGGCGCCTCGCCTGACCAGTTACTTTAGTCATCTGTACTGATACACCGACTTCTAGGAAGATAGGGTGGCGCAAAGTAAAGTGAAACTAATTGCTGTTGAACCTTTATACTCATGATCACACACATTATGCAAAAAGCTAACGTAACACATGCACTCATAAAGTATTCAACATGACAACACTTTGTCGCAACAATCGATCGCGGCTATACTCGTCTCCAGAACTGTCCGATTACGCGATCTACGTAAAGCGTGCGCGCTTTTTTCATGCGTCAACATGTGGATACTAGTGCATAAAAATCCGTGAATCGGTCCTAGGCACGATTATGCTTTTACACACTGTCTGTCTCGCCCTCTGTCTGTCCGTCTGTCTGTGTCACACATATGTGCACCGGGTGCTAAAATCTCATCGGTCAGAACGGACTGTACACAGGCAAATTGTTCCAAGGCCTCCCTCAAAAGATGAAAATTTTCAAATTCTCAAGTTTGCACCAAGCCCCCCCCCCAAAAACGCATTCAAATCGAATAGATCATTTTTCGTGTGATATCTGCATTTTGTTTTATACAATGCAATACATTACAATACAATAAATTTCCGTAGCACAAAGGCATAAAAAGCGTAGCGTAAAAATTAGTAAAGTAGGTACAAACAATAAGTTGTTTTAAACAGCGTTTAAATCAGTCTATAAAGAGAGACGGGTCTTTCAGATAGTCAGGCAATATTTTCCAGATACTAAACTCGGACGCTGAAAAAATGGGCATTAGGCAAACCAATAATCAGTTGTAAATTGTTAATTTTTGACAAAAATAATGGAAATAAAAAATTACTAGGATGATGTAGGCCTAAAGTGAGCATAACGACGGGCCAAAAGAACAACATGCCGAATAATTCAAGCCAGTGTGTGGGAGCAGAGGTTCGTAAGTCGTTAATGAATATAACAGCGTTCTGGGCCTGCAAGACGCATCTAGTTGTAGCATTTAAATCTTCCCGCAGGCTGATTTCCTGGTTGGGTTGGGCCTGCCGCCCCCCTCCGTGGGCTACAGGCGCTGTGTCGCATAGGCCTACACGTCAGATATCGATGGTTCAAACTAGATATGTGCATGGAAATGGAGTTTTCTATAGAAATAGGAAATAAACAACATTGCCATAAATTGAAAATTTTATTTTATTTTATCATTTGCAGACAAACAACACATCACTAATATGCACGACTAGTTATTTACATGTAAGACTGCATGCAGCCTATTGTCACAATAGTTTCTGTGCATACTTAATGGAAATATCAAAAAGTAGGCCCATAGGGTTAAGATGTTTATTATTCAATGCGGATAATGCGGATGTTAACCCAATTTACAGTTAGACAAAGCTTCTAACATTAATGTGTGTTGACTTAAACTGCCGTATTTTTGCACGTTTTAATTTAAGTGACATGACTCTACCTTGAGTAACATTATTTGTTTGTCTGTTGAATGCTTGATTTTAAAATTTTTTATATCGTTACGAGTTAAGTAGATATTATTCTTTGAAATAAATTCACAAAAAAACAGTGCGCAAATGAAAATAAGTTTCACAGTACGCGAATTTCGAAATTGGAACAACTTAGTGGAAACGAAAGATATTGGAAATAGCAACAAGAATGCCCAGCTGTCGCTAGATAGACGCGCTACAGCTTATACGTAGTTCCTGTTGCAGTAGGCCTACTGACCTTCAAGGTCATTTAAGGTGGATGATTTTTATCTCATCTAAAAAGACATATGCTTCTTTTTATTAGTGATTAATAATAACCTTGGCCTTGTATTTCACTGTTTTGAGATATTGCCAGTTTTTCGTTAAAAACGCACATTTTTCTTTCTCTTCCATTTAACCCCAAATTTGAAAATGTTTCTCTTAAACTGCATTTCCTAAATTTTGTACGCAGCTAATTATTTGTGTAAAAAGTTTTCTCTTAACACCTATTCGAAAGCCACAATACATCCGTTACATACAGACAAACAAACAGACAGGCAACGGACAAACGACAGACATGCACCTACAGCATAGCTGTAGCGCGTCAAAAAACATTTCCGGGCATCGCTACTTAAGACGGAAAATGGAAGGAACGGTGTTTAGCGAGAGCGTGCGATCGCGTTGCTCAAAAACACTTGCTCTGGATAAGAGACGATCGCTAACATGCATCATATGAGATACGTGGAGCGATACTGCGATGTCCGTTAGTGCTGGGTCAACAACTAATTATTGGTAAAATGAAACCGAAATCGAATATGCCTATGCGACTGCATATAGCAAAACCTTAATCATACGCGAATTTAGGAAAGGGCCAAAAGGGCCATGGCCCCCTAAGATGCCAGAGCCGCCTTTTTTGCCTAGCATATGGAGTGCATTTCTGCAGTAAAACTAATAAAATTTATACTCAATGTATCAAATAATGCATTTTTGGGGGTTTTCATGCCTAAAAACCGTTTGCTTCCGGGGCTGCGCTCCGGCGACAGGCTTCTCCCCAAGAAGTCCACCTTTGTTTTCGGCTTTCGGCTTCAATTGTTGGCCCTTGGGGGCTATAGTTCACCTTTTGTGACTCCAATTTCTGGCTATGCCTACGTAAGAGTAAGTAACAATAAACAATAAATAACGCCAGGGGAGTTTAAACCATATAAACCTAATTGAAGTAAACGCTACAAGAAAAACCAAGAAAGGTTTTTTTGGAAAATTAGGGGAGAGTTGAATATTATTATTATTTTGCATTTTACATAATATTCACGATATCTTGCAACCAAAAGAGTTCTGTGACGCTTAGAATGCACCAAATTAGTTTTTCGCCGGGGCTTTGCCCCGGACCCCACTGGGGAGCTCACGACGCTCCCCCAGAGTCCCTAGTCGGCTGGGGAGAGGGATACTTTTTCCCCATTTCCCTCCTCGTCGACGCCTGCGGCGCCTCACCTTGAGTTTGGGGGATTGCTCCAAGGACTTAGGAGGATAGACGCCCTTGAATAACGCTTTTTATCGCATGCAAGTCAATCTCCATGGCAGTCTTTGTAAATTACTGCTGTATTTC
>Ga0056128_1001301_pt1 | contig 27351 bp, 13 predicted proteins | sample WorMetLIZISLAND2_FD_71113 | JGI IMG/M metagenome (GOLD analysis project Ga0056128, IMG submission 71113) | Marine gutless worms symbiont microbial communities from Max Planck institute for Marine Microbiology, Germany - Olavius geniculatus... ... | reverse complement strand
CGCTTTGAGAAGTCTTGCACAGATTTGTCGATCGGTCCCTGTGGCAGGTTGCCCCAGATAACCTGAAGCGCTTGCTTGAGTTCAGCGATTGTCTTCGGCTTTGTTTTAAGCTTGCGGTAAGCTTCCAACACTGCACCCCACACACGATAGTTTATTGGGTTCATATCCGGCGAATTTGGAGGCCACTGATCTTTGGTGATGAAATCTGGACAATTGGTCCGCAGCCAGTTCTGTGCGCTGTGCGGCGTTGCGCGCTACGTGTGTGCTGACGCGCCGTCCTGCTGGAAGATGAATCCGGTGGGCAGCCGGCGATTGCTTTAAAGGAAGAATAATTTAATGATAATTTATAAACAATATAAATTGCTGTTTGTCAAAACGTCACTGTGACATCATAGGCAGTAACGTGTAACCAGTTTTTAAAAATTAAATAGCATTTTTAGCATGAACATTTTTGAATGCCGAAAAATCGGTAGGCGATCATGTTAAAAAGTCTATAACTTTGTCATTTTTAGCGGAATCAAATTTTATTTGGCAGTTAGATGTAACGGGCTTCAGCAAATAAAGACGTAAAATTCCAAATTAAAATTCCAAGCGGTCGCTGAGAAAACAGCGAAAAACTTTAGGGGCTACTTATTTTTGCCGCACCCTGTAGTCTCTAGTATTGTGTGTATACAGTATAGAGCACGATATATAGGGTGAAGGACGAGGAGATGACATCTCAGTGGATCAGGCTGATTTATGATACAGCAGTAGCAGCAGCAGCAGCAGCAGCAATGGAATCAGGTCAGACGGCCTACTTCTTCCCAGAACCCTATCTCCCCTCTCTCGTCGACAGACCAGCCAACCAGCCAGTCACCTGGCTGACTGGCTGGCACGCGTATTGATCGCCGGGGTCTGGGCCAGCCAGTGACGTCACAGGTAGGAGAGGGAGGAAAAAAGGCAAGAGTGGGTGCCGGTCTGGCCGAAATGCGGTCAATCGATCGTCGACAACGTGGGTGGCATACGGCAGCAGACGCCAGCAGTGCGCACTGTGCAGTCAATACCCTCGCTCGTGTGTTACAGCTACTGCAATAACTCAGACGTGCAGTGTACAACAACCGGACCAACACGCCCACAGGTCTAGCTACCTGGTAACGACGCATAGCCGCTTCATGCTTGCCTGCTATAGGCCTATATACGACAGACTTGACAGACTTCGTTCAGCGAAATGCGAAACGCTACGTACGGCAGCGTAAACAAAAAACAGAGAAAAAAATATAGCCAGTCTGGCTGGGGTTAAGGCAGGGCGCTTTCACCTGTGTCGGGTGGCAGCTAACACTGTGTGATTCCATATGGCAGGTGACGCTCCGTAGCTCTGTGAAGAGTTTCCTATTAAGAGCTATACACAACTTTTACCTTTTACTTTTTAATGTGCGTTCCTCAAACGAACCCAGGGGCGTCTACACCATATAAACGTTGGAGCAAATGCTCCATAAAAAATAGGGGGAAAGGTTTTTTGGGAAGTTAGGAGGGAATTAAATATCATAATTCTGCATGTTTGATATATTGCATGTTATATCAAAAATGCATTATACTTCCCCCCTAATTTGCCCACAAAACCTTCCCCTTGGAGTGTTTTGCATGTATATGCTATATCATTAATGCAGAATTATAATATTCATAATCCCCCCTAATTTCACAAAAAAGCCTTCCCTCGTAGAAAGTTTTTTGGGAAAATTAGGGGGGAAGTGTAAATGGGGTATAATAGACATGCAAGTATATGGATGTCTGTATAATTAGTCACCTGTGAGATGCGGTGGGCAGCTGATGGGGTCTACAGTTGAACGTAGACTGACCAGTAGCGTTCACGGCGGCCCTACTATGCATGGCACACCGTGCGATGTCGACGTCGTTTACGTCATTATCATTATAACGAACTCTTTTCTCAACCTCTGTACGCTGTTCGCTGCCAGTATCACATCCATCGCTCTGCAACAGAACACACGCCACTACCCATCCTCAGCCAGCAGACAGACGCCAGCTTACACTGCGAAACCACAGGCCCATGCAACGGCATCGTGGGTTAAAAAGTGGGCGGGCAAGAAATTGAAATTCTCAGACGGAGAGCTGCACATTTCCGATATTTTGACAGACATAGCTGCAGAATTCCGACAGAAGATATTATTAATGCTCAAAATCCCCCCCATTTAAATCCCAAATTTTGCATTTTTGTCGACAATTTTCCGACAGTTAGGGCTGTGTCACGGAATGGGGGTTTTTGGTATGCGGATGTTGTCCATCGTTGTACAACAAATCGCCAGCAAATGGAAGCGAGTGGACGGTGGGCCTAAGCACAGTTCTAGGGGGGTAAGTTCCCGCCGTTCTCGGCATGTCTGAATGTCTGTCTGCATATCCGTCTGTCCGTCCGTCTGTCTGTCGACAGCGGCAGAAGGCAAAATCCTGGGCAGAGCCAGACTGCAGCCGAGAAGCACTTGAGGCAAACTAAAGGCGCGAACAGAGCGACGTCACTGAACTAAAATGAACTGACCAATGGGCGAGCTCAGTTACTGTTTAGTTCAATTCAGTTACGCCGCTCTGAACGCGCCTTTAAACTTCGCCATGAACTCGACTGTACCTCTAATGCTGCCTCCAAATGAATTTCTTCACACGGTTGGGTAGCATTGCGCCTAATCTCATTTCGCTTAATCCCATTTCGCCTAATCTTTTTTTTGATAGGCGGACCAACAACAACAACTTGCTTTGTCGTTTTTTGCCTCTTTGACAAGCTCTGTTTTGTCGTTCATCATCTTTTTCTGTACCATCTTTTGGCCGACCGTAAGTAAGTATACGACGGGTGTCGTCTCATTTCGCCTAATCTCATTTCGCGTCGTATACTAACCTAACCCTAACTCTAACCCCAACCCTAACCCTAACCGTAGTTCGATTTTGGTTGGGGCTCTGCAGTAGACCCAACTGGAAGAGCGATTAGGCGAAATGAGACGACACCCTTCACACACGTCCCTAGAGAAATCCCCCCAACTCTGATTCACTGACTGATTGACAAAGTTTTGGGTACTGTTCCGTTATGTGTTTGTGTGCATTTTGCCTGAAAAGGCCGTCCCCGAAATGACCTATACTGTGTCGGGTGGAACGTTAAATCCTACTCACTCACTCACTTACTTGTGTAGTTTTCGGTATCCGGTGCTACGATGTGAGGGTATTGTACCTGACGGCGTTTGCGACAGCCAGCGTGCAGTGCCGTCGTGGTAAGTTCGTCGTCGGCGTGCTCTTTGAAGTAGTCCAGACAGTTCCTGAGTCGCCGCTCGTCGTCCTCGGACACGTTGGCCGGCGCTGCCAGTTGCAGGTAGGCCCGCCAGTTGGAGGGGTCGAAACCCCAGTGACACGTGTGACGCTCCTGGTCGCCGTGCGAGTGCGCCACGAACTGTTGCGCGTCGAGCTCATGTCCGCAGTCGACGCAGCGCACTACGCGCGTCGACGGACGCAACGACCCCGCGCACTTGCCGAAGCAGCGGTGCATCACGGGAATCGTGACGTCATCGACGAGCACTGGTGGATTGGGGCTGGGGGTGACGGCGCGCTGACTGCCCAGCAGGGCACAGCAGAGTCGCTGGGCGTCGGTCAACGTTACTAGTCCACAGCCGTGAGCAGTTCCTGACAGACCACAAAACATCGGTAATGTTGCAGTTTAGCGCTCCAACCTCCCCCTTCCCAGCAGAAAATATGCACTACAGACAGATGCCATGAGTATGGTTAGAATAAGAGGTTTGGGCTAGTTCAAAACCTTTACCCTAACCCGAGAAATAGACTATCGACCGCTTACAAGACTATAAAAACCGACATGTAAACCATCTCGGTATATATAACCAACGCCGAGGTCAACTCAGCCTTCCTTCCCTCCAGGGTGAACATGAAATCGATTACCGCCTGTCTGACTAAAGTTCAGGCGGGGAGCGCTCACCTCACCTACGTCGGGTGGCAGGTTTAACACCGTGTGATCCCATATGGCAGGTGACGCTCCGTATCTTTGAGATGGGTATATGAAAAAACTGTACTCTTTAAACGCTTGTCACACGCGAAATCTCATAGACACAGCTTACAAGTTTTACGCTAGACCACCGCTAACTCATCGGCATCGTGGGTTATGAACACTTCATAAAGACAGAAACTGACAGCAAGAAGACAGATATGTACAGATAAAAACACCGCCTATATCTAATAAAATCGTTATAAAGCATGCGGGTCAGGAAGTTGCAAATTTCCGACAGAGCAGATTACGGGTGGCCAAATTTCTCAAAATGGGGATTTTAAGCTCAAAAGTTTGCATTTTTGTATGATAATTTTCCGACAAAAAGATTCTCCAACAACTCGTTGTTTCGACAGAAAAAAAATTAGACCTAGGGTGGGTATTATTGCCCCCCTCTCTGTGTCTGCCCCAGTGTTTGAATTGGGGGTTAAACTTTTCAACGGTCAGAGCCCAACCAAAATTGTGATGTAAATCCTATGTATATAGTAGGCCTACGTAGCTGACGTCCTAGTGCATAATTTGACAGGATGTTAGGGGGTTGAGAAAGCAGTTGGGGGTTGAACCCCCCCGGCAATTCAAACACTGGCCTGCCCCCAGAGATATGTGGACTGCGGACGCGTCAGTCCGCGGATGGAGATCCGCAGGATTTTTTTGCGGACACGCACTGACGCGGATCATGCTCTGCGACGAGAGTATTTTTCTTAACAAAAGTTAAAAACAGAAATAAGTGATGTGTGTTCATAGGGGAACGGACAATCGCCCGCACGGACATTCGTGTCCAAGTATTGCCCGCACGGGCAACTGATTTACCTGGCAGAACGCGGTCTCGTCTCAGCGCCGTCAGCTGTGCGTCATCAGCCAGTGCGATGTGAATTCTCAGCGAGTCGCAGGCCGAGTGGATCTCCGGCAGCGAGAACCGACTGAGTACAGTCTGTAGCAGCTGAGGCACGCACAGACGACGCTCTCCCCCCACCACGAAGCACGAGATCCGCTCACCCTCCAGGGTGGTGTCGCGGCGCCGATGAGGGTCCTGGGCGGCACGCAGCAACCCAGACAGTTTAGCGTCAAACCCTCCTCCTTTCATTCCTCCCCCTGTATCCCAGCTTGTGACGTCATCGTGCGTCAGCACCACGCAGGAATTCGACGTTGGTGGTCCTTCCAGACTGGACTTGGCGCTCTCCTGGTAGTTCCTCAGCAGACGTTTGATTAGCGGATTGCGTGGCGAGCCTCCTCGTAGATGGGTGTCAGATTCGACCACATCAGACATTACAGAATTCAGTACAACGCTGTTCGTACGTTCGGCATAAAATCGGCAACACACGCTAACTGCGATTATCCGGTGAGTCTGTTGACACTTTCTTGCACGTGTAACAAAAACGCAATGAACGCAAGAAAAGTAGGCTACGCAGCGAACGCAGCTGACGGTAAATACGACCGATCGGCACTCAGACGAAAACAGAATGAGTGAGTGAGCGACCTGATCAGGGCAGGCCTACAACCATGCGAGGCACTCGAGCTCGTAGTAGTAGACCCATAGACAACATAGCCTCGGCCTGCCAGGCCCCAGGCCTAACCCACTAACAGAGCCTTGACCGGCCTGCCTGGTCCACGGCTGTTTCGTCTGCCTCCCCCATCCGGTCACATTAACGCACCTGCGCCATCAGTAAGTAAAACGAGACCGAACGACGCGCTCAGCATTACGCAGTTACGCTACGCCTAAATCGCCCATCAGTCTACCGACAGAAATACATGTAACCTCGCAATCATGACAGAATATAGCCAACACCATGTTTCAAACGAAAAGCCCAGCTGTCGATAGGATAGCCGACCGTACTGATTGTCAGTGACCTGGAAGGTCATCCGAAATCGATGACTTTCATTTCATCTGAACGGGCGACGGGCGTAGTGATAAATAGTAACTTTGGCCGTTTCCAAGATACGGCCAGTTTTCCGTTGAGTTTCCTACCCCCTCCATTCAACCCTAAATTTGAAAATGTTGCCTTAACGCACAAGGCTAATTATTCGTGTAAAAAGTTGTCCCCTACGACCTAAAGATCAGTATTATGGCTCAGCCATATTACATCCGTTACAGATGGACGTCCCGCTTCGACATTATTTTGTCCATATCTTCAGTGGCGGCGCCAAGGGGGGTGCAGGGGGGCCATGCCCCCATTTAAGGCTTGGCCCCCATTTGAGTTTCACAGATATGAAGCAAAATGCAGTCTATCGATAACTAAACTGCAGTAAAAAATCTATCTCGGTAAATTATTACTGATAACTAATTTTGAGTTATTTAGACCTACAAGCCACAAAGTAGAATAATCATAATTTACAAACTGAGTGTAGCCCACGCCATGTGGTGTGGGCTACTCAGTTCAAGGTCATTCACGGTCATTGAATTCGGCGCCAATCGAAAGCCAGTATACGATTTCCTATTAGTGATTAATCTCGCACCGTTACTGAGATACAGCGAGTTATTAGCCAAAAATCACAAATTTTGCCCACCCCCTCTCGTTTAGGGCCCTCGTTCGGGGTGACCCTCTTCGAATTTATGAAAAAAGCTTTACGGTTCCTGAAACTAGAGTCTTCCAGGCAGCTGAAAATTAAGATTTGGTGATCCTAGCTTGCATCGTTTTTGACTAATCCACCCGTGTGAAGGACGGACAGACATGTGATGGCTAAGACGCGCTGAAAGCAGTAGCTGCTTTCGCACGTAAAAAGTTTAGAACCCTGATGTGGCAAGTTAATTACGTTTTAATAGAAGCCGGGTCTCAAATAGACACCGGGGGGGGGTCTAAGTCAAATGTTCCAAATTGGAAGTTTTACGGTAATAATTAGAATATTTACTAGTAATCAACACTGCAGTATAGCCAATTGCTGAATTTTATTTCTTAGCTACATGTATACTCGAACCTTTGATATAGTAATATATTGTGTCTACTAATAACATGCAGATTTCTCAGTTTCAACATCATGTATTGACAGAAAAACCTAAATGTACATTCAGATAGGCAACGATCAGTTAAAATCAAACGACATAGATTAAGTAACACAATATAAAGATTACAGATTTTGCTTTAAATTACATAGCAAGCACCTAGCATCAAATTAAATTACATTTCAAATGTCACGATATTGATATGCAACTATTAATCACTACAACAACAGTATATGCAAACAAAGTGGTACAAAAAAACTGGGCAGCAATATTTTATAACCATTTTTTCACAAAAATAATTTATTTTCAAATTTCTTACATTTGCAGTACAGCAGTCATTAATATTTCAAGCAATTGCGACAAAAATCTTTTTAGTTTTTTTTGGAACCACCCTGTAGCTGAACAGACAAATGGACATCATAAGTGTCGAGAAATGTCAAGCTAAAACTAGAGTAAGTTATGTAAACAATGACATATTACTTCAAACTACTTAGATCAGTCCAAGAACATAGTCTGACTTTTACTCAAGCTAACCGGGGTCGCTTCACGAAAACCGCCCTCCAATAAGGTCTGGGGAAGTGCTGTATGCTTCCCCAGTTAAGCCTAGGGCAAACAGACCCGTAAGCGACTCTCCAACCATTTTCTTGCTCGCTCATAGGTAAATTTCGCTCTGAGCGAGAAAATGCAAAGTTCCGTCAGTAAATTTTAAGTGGTTGCTTAAAATTTCGCAAAATATGACAGGGGATTACTTTTTTGCTTCACCCCATAAATTAAGTAGTTTTTTTTCATAATTGCCTAAATGGTGCAAGAGATGCGATCTGCATTAAATCACATGGAAGTCAATTCCATAGTTGGCTTTCTGTTAATTTGAGTGTGTGCTACCCACAGTGGAAGTGATGGAAGTCTCCTTGAACTTTGGGAGTCAAAACTTAAAATGCTGAAATTTACATTTAATGATGAAAATTTCATGTGCATGTTGTCTTGGTCTATCTCCAGCCATTTTGGTGCAATTCACTCTTGAAATGTGCGTCGCAGCAAAACGCCAAAAATCACTTGTTCCATGCGCGGAACCACATGGTTAACTCGGAACTCGAGAAATTACTCGGGTTAACTTGTGATGAATTGTTTCAGGCCAAAATTTAGCGTGGAACAATGTGCGCGAGGTTAGCCCGAGAGCTAAAGTTAACCTCAAGTTAGCAAACCTGTGAGTTAACCTAAACACGGAACAATCGAAGCTAAACGCACTTTTTTCGGCTTCAAAGTCGTTGATTTCGGTGTAAATTGAAAGGGCATGAGTTTTCCAATGGTGCTTAATAGTACACTTGGCCCTTTCTTGCACCATTTCTGAAATACGGTGACTTATTGGCTAAAAATCGCCATGTTTCGTACCTTTTTTCATTTAGCGCCCTGGATCGCCCTGCCAAATTTCTGGAAAAGCTTTACGGATCCTGGAAGTAGAGTCTAATTTGTGGCATTCGACAGCGAAGACCTGTGATCCTAGCTTGCACCGTTTTGATACAATTATTGAAGACAAACAGACAGAGAGACAGATACACACACACGCAGACAGACGCCTCCACGATAGCTAAGATGCTGTTGCACATAAAACATTATGTGCCATTTTAAATTTTGCTTGCTTCGACTCGCTCGTAGGTGTTGTCGCTTGCTCAGGGGAAAATCTTGCTCGCTGTCGCTCGTCCCGTTTCTCGCTTACAGGTCTAGGGCAAAACGTCCATTAACCCAGCTGGGAAAGTCTGTGAAGTGACGTGAGCTCTCCCAGTGGCAAAGCCCCTCCCCCCGAACAAAAAGGCATTTCGGTGAATTCCAAGCATAAAAATCACATCTAACGATTTTGGTTATTTTTATGCAACGTTCCTGGCTCCGGCTGATGACGGAAAAAGAAGGGGCTATGAACTTGAAATTCAAATATAATTGACGAGATTAGATTATAAAACGCTAGCGCTGATATCAACTAGTAGCAAAGCTGTACACTGTTTATGTACAAACTACATATATATATGCGAGCACATTAATCTAGACAAAGTCAGAACAGAGTGGGCCGAAAAATATGCCGCAAACTTCTGTTCATATCAAGATTCACCAAATACTAACCGATTTTCAAAATTCTTTCACCGGCACACACTGTGAAATATTTGCAATACAACGATTATTAGCTATCCCTCTACATGTTAGCTGCATTGCTACACTACCATGCAAAATAGATAAACATTAGAAAAAACTAACCAGTAATAGGCAGCAAGCGTTTTCGTAAACAAAAAAAAACATTTTAAACCAAGATCACACTGAATATCTGTTGTGTTAGATCTGTCCACTTGGATATCTGGGGTGTTGAACACTTATTTGTTTCTGGCCTTCCTGCCTTAGTGGGCCCACCAGTTCATAAACAGTGGTCACGATCTCTTCAGTGCGTGCATGCTTCCTGTTCCTACAAGTCTTTTTCAGTAAAGTGTTCAGTCCTTCCCTTTTCCATTTGTATTTTCCAAAAATTTTGTCAGCATCAAATTCTTTGAATTTATGTAAGTTCTTAACCAGTGCCTTGTTTTCCTCTGTAAATGGAGCATCAGATATTTACAACAACATCGTCAGCCTTTGTTTTTGAGCAATGAAAATGTGTCTGAAACTAAACATAATTCAATTTAAATAAAAAAAATATGGAAAATTGTTTTGGATAATAAGTTTCTCTCTTTTTACTGTAGTGGCTTATTTTAAAACTTATATTTCACACGGTAGTGCAGCGAAAGGACTAGCGTACAATTGGAATGCTGGGTGTTGCAGTAACACAGACTGTAGTAGTAACGCAGGGTGTTGTAGTTGTTTGCAGTGAACTAGACGCAGTCTTCCTGAGACATAAGTAGTGGGTTGACGTACTCAAAACCTTCAAACTCTGACTGGTCAATCTTTGCTATCACTTTCCTATAACAACAAAGACAGGGTCTAGTAGTAACTGTAGTAGCAACAGACAACGACTACAAAAACTCAAATTTAGATGACGGGTATAAAAACAAAAATGAAAAATGCCAGTAACAAAAAATAACGAAACTGGAACAAAACAAAGCTACAACAGAACCAAAATTAAATAAATATTATTTATGGATCTGAATCCGAAACTGAAACTAAATTTAGAAAATCCAAATGAAAATAACAACACTTACATATCATCTGGGGTCAGCTGAACTGGCTCGCTGGTAAACTGAGGGTCAAAGTGCTGAAGATCATGCTCTGAGTTCACGTCAGGCTTGTACGGAGGAGTAATCTGCTTAGCGTAGAGTAAAGCCCATTCAACGGTCTTGAAGAACGGATGAGACTGAATGTCAGTGAAACCAGTCTGACTGTGACAACCCAGACGCTCCTCAGGGATCTAGCAACAACAACAACAACAATTATAACGACTACTACAACTAGCACTACTACTATTACTACAACTACAACAACAAGAATGAATAAGACTAAATATTAGTGAAACCGATCTAACTGTTACAGTCCAGACGCTCTTAAGGGATCTACACAACAAAGACAACAACAACTACTACTACAACAACTACAACTAGCTCGACTACAACAACAGTAGTAGCAGCAACAATAATAACAAAACATTGATATAACACAATAAAGTGCAAAGATACAGGTGGAGTTGATACAGGTAGCTGGTTACATACTCGTATGTACCAGTGTGTATACTGTGTGTCCAAAAAAAATCCCCAACATTTTCAATTGTCCCTTTTAAACCAGTAATAAGATTTTGATAATTTTTTATACTAATATTCCTGACACACTTGCGATCAAATGACTATTCAGTTTTCCACCTCACTCACTGTCCGCTTCTGCACTACAGTCGATAATGACAGAGTTTTTTTCAGGTTTTTTGTTTATTTAAAGGCATATTTTGCTTGATCTGCTTTCCCTAGGTAGTGCAGAAACAGACACTGAATCAGGCGGAAAATGAAAAGTCATTTGATGGCCAGTTTTCTCAGAAATATTTGTACCAAAAATTACTAAAATCTAATAATCCGTTTTAAAGTTACAATTGAAAATGTTTGGGATGTTTTTGGGACACAATGTATTTACCCATTTCAGTACTAACCTGGCTGAGTGTAGAGTAACCTGGTTGAAGACAGAAGGGAGCTAAAGGGGAGTGATTGGTGGGGGGGGAACCACCAAAAGTAAGATGCATGGAAAAACGCCTTACTCATAAATTAGTTGCAGTGGTAGCCGATTGATTTTAAGCAGCATCACTCGAGCCACATATTGCTAGTTTTACAGTGGTCCATCTGTCTGTATATCAGGCGACAGCCTACTGTGCACAAATGACCACTGATCAAGATGTCGTTTGGTATGGGGACTAGCAGGACCCTACTAGTAACGTGTTGTTAAACTGAAGGGGCTGTTAAAATTTGTGTAAACTCTCACCATAAGACAAAATCTTAGTTGAAGTTACCGCTATGCCATGCCAAAACATAAAACTTATGACTTGAAACTGTACAAAAAAAGGTCCAAAAATGACAAAGCTGAGAACTTACCTTGTTGAGAAATCCTTTGAGAACACTTCCAGCCTTGACAGACAGCGAACGTGGAATGCGGATCGGTCTTTCCAGTATTACTACAGCCACATCATCCATTAAAATCAGCAACATGCCAGTCTGCTAGTAAAAATCAAGTTGCAAGAGAAAGCCGAGACAGCCAGAGATAAAGCGGATGAATATCAAACGAGATCTGAAAAACATGAACACTATCTAGGAAGAAGTCACCAGCATCCGGTTTGAACTAAAGTCTAAGGTAAGGACATTCCAGTAGTATAACATCCAGGTTACATCACTGATAGAAAAGAGCATTAGCAGTATCAATGTACATGTATGCTTGAATGAGTGGGCAACATCTCACTGATACATTTTACCACAACTTTTCGAGTGTCATACGAGTTTTTTATGCACATGAGAAATAAATAAGTAGACGGACAAACCCAACAGAACTGCTACTACAATATTATCACCACTCTGACTTTTCTACTCCACAATCCACAAATTGTTCAGTTCAAATGACATGAACTTCAGCCAACTCTTGAAGCAGCATTTTTAATCCTTTTAGCAGAGCTGCAAAAAGATAAGTTCTTCAGCAACAGTGAAACTGTAATAATAAACACTTTGGGTGACAACCAACCGATTCAAATAATAAAATATAACAATGGGACCGTAGATGTTTTTAGACAGATCTTTTAAACCCGACGGTGGTTACAACTCACCGGCTATTATGCCTCCGCCAACATGTGACAACTAACGCTCGAAATATCATGCTAACAAAGCCAAAAAGTGCAATTTGAAGCATATTTGACCCCAATGTGACCTTGACCTTTAATCTATTGACCCAAAAATTTGAGGTGTTCATCACTGCCCTAAACTTCATTAGTGGTGAAAGTTCGGTCAAATTCCATCAACAAATACGCAAGCTTATCTTGCTAACAACGTTTGTTCGGGATTCATGCACGCATGCATTGACACATAGACACACAAACACTCTCGAAAATAATGCATCTAGCCACTACATTGGGCGTTGGCAGAGGCATAAAAAATGAAGCAGCAACACTGACGGACAGAGAAAGAGAGCAAAAGACAGAGAAGCAAACAGAAAAAGACACAAACAAAGAGAGGGAGAAATAGACAGACAGAGAAGACTACCTCAGAACAGAGACAAATTGAGTGAGTGAGTGAGTGAGTGAGTAGGGTTTAACGTTCCGCCCGACAGAGTATTAGGGTGTTTACACAATCCAGCAAACGTCCAGCATTACATTTGCTGGCTGGATCGTGTAAACACCCCATATAAGTCATTTGGGAGACAGCCTTTGCAGGCAGAATGCATACAAACACATAACAATGGAATGGTAAGTTTAATCTTTACAATACAGAAACAAAGTTTAACCTTTACAGAAACACAAAACACAAAAAACAAGCTAAACCTAAAATTGTAAGAACTCCATTATATGTGTGCATTTGTAATTAACATAATGGCAGTTTTAATAATCTTCCCTGTTACAAAGAGCAAGACACTAACAGACAGAAAGACAGACAGATAAGAACACAGACAAAAAATGCAACTTTAGAACAGACAGTACTGAGTCGGACAGACCAAAAGTGAGAAAAAGCAGAGAAGGGAACCTTGGAAGAGATAGTCTTCGGTGTTCTGGTCCGGGTTGTCTGTTTGTCCAACGATGTCAAATGGAGATCGTCCAGCAAGCATTTCAAACATCAGAACACCAAGTGCCCACCAGTCGACACTAAACCCTACATAGACACAGGCAGACAAAAGCACCACGTAAGTGAGTAAATAGTTTCTTAATAGCACATCAAAAGACCATCACATGCTATAACATCACTGACAGTAACTACCTACTCAAATAAAAATCAATGCGTAAAATCAAGTCAATGTTATGTCATATTGCTATGTTTACTACAAAATACTATTATTAGTTTTTATTGTCTGCTTCTGGCAAATAAGCATGTTTATCTAACAGATAATAAAAATGATAAATGTAAAAAAGTGAAGAAAATGAAAGCAATGTTGTGATGGTTAACACTGAAAACAGTAGAGTACGATTTACGATAATTGTCACTTAGAACAATTAACCAATTTTAAGTTAACTGTTAGACATGTCTACTGATGCGGTAAACTGATAAACCATCACATGATCAGAGAATGCTGCTACAGCTATACTTACACTACATTTTACTACAAGAGTAGTGAGTAAGTAGGGTTTAACGTCCCAACCCGACACAACATAAGTCATTTTAGGGACGGCCTTTTCAGGCAGAATGCACATATATACATAAGTTTAAACTTTACAATAAACAGAAAGTTTAACCTTTACAGAAACACAAAACACAAAAATGAGCTTAACAGACAATTGTTATATGCATGCATATGTAATTAACATAATGGTAGTTCTAATAATCTTCCCTGTTATTCTCTAAACAATCATTAATTACAAGAATATTGCACTGTTCTACCATCTCACTAGTTTCATGGGAAAGATACAGCCAGCTATAATTGTTCCGAGTTCTTAGGCCTATATTGTAAAAATTTAACGTTATTGCATCACTTCACAGACTACTTATAAAAAATCTAACATCTTATTAATCTTGTTATTGCTTTATGAAAAATGTGAAAAAAATTGCAATCTAACACAATGCAACAACCTGTTGATACAAAAAAAACTTAGTAGCGACCTATACACTCTCGAATATCATCAATTGATCGAGTACAATGCCAGCGGGTTGAAAAATGTAGAAAATGCGGGCAATAACAGCAGCCAAGTGAATGAAGCAACACAGGTACAAATGAAGCAAACACGAAATCAAGCAGAAAATGTGTCATGCAAAGCAACAGCACAAGTTACATAAAGCATTTTGCCAGTAGCGCCGTGTCCCTCCCCGAAAGCTTTAGCCTCTGAAGCGATTTTCTTCGTTGGAAATTTCTTCGAAGGAAAAAAAAAATTTTCAGCTGTCTGTCAGATAACTGCAACTTCGTGTCCATTCCCCCCTCTGCCAACCATTTCAACCCATGCTCCACTCAATCTAATGTCAACTGTGCTCAACGAACACTTTGCACAAAGCAGCGGAATTAGTGACAGACAGCACACTGGAAGCAGATATAACAACTGACGGGCAAAAAGGCAGTCAGCAAGGCCATCCTTTGCGTTACATTAATGACAGTCAGCCAGCACCACAGATGTGCATGAGACCTTTCAAGCAGAGACCGAACCAGAGACACGTATCTCCGAGATCGAGACGGTGAGAATTTTGCCCAACATGAGACATTACTATGTCTCGAAAAAGTCTCAAGACTGAGACCACATCTCTGATGCAGCTGCTACTACTGCTCCTACTACAATTACTGATGTAGTAGGAGTAGTAGTCATTACTACCATTACTACTACTACTATTACTACTACTGTTACTATGATTTTATGAAAAATCCTAAAAAGTTTTGTAAATTAGGCCCCAGTGCCGAAGCCATAAAAGCAAAACCATAAAACGTTTGAACAGAGCCAAACTGCACTGTAGTCAAGCCAAACTATCTTCAGATACACCAGTTATGTTTTCAAAGAGTGAGTATATATACCATGCAGATCGAGCTAGTAGCAAGATGAAAAAATCCAAAAGCCAAATCAGAAAATCTCGAGCAAAAAACTCCCAGGCTTAGCTCACACTCTCCGGAGAGTACCAAATATCTGCAGGAATCATGACCCCACCTCCAAGTGCCCCACAAAATAGTTTCATCTGCAATTAATACCACTTTACTCTTCACTGAACTTGTGAAAGATAACAAAATAAATTGCCAATTTAGAACTCGTTTCTATGTAAGTGCATTGACCATAGTTAGCAAGGGTTAAACGTTTGATGTGCCATCTGTAGTTTCCCAGGTAAGTAATAAACTACATGGATACACGCAACGAACGGTTCACATTGGGGTTAGTCAACCAATTACAAGTCAGTGAGGGTGTACCACAAATAAACCATTGAGTCAGTCACGGCGTACCATAGTCTTCACCACGCAGAATCTCAGGTGCGATGTAGTTGGGCGTTCCACAGAATGTGCTTGTAAGTTCTCCGGCTTTCAGACCCTCCTAAACCCCACATGCAACTCCAGGTCAACTCAGCCTCCTAATCCAAGCGGGACAGATGCCCCTGCCGGTACCAGTAAACTCACCTGATAGTATAGGTAACTGCATAAATTCTCCAACAAGCAAAACAACCAAGCTACTGCGAGCCCAGAATGTCAACTGCCACCATTCAGTGACAAATTTCACGAGAAACAAAATCAGCGAAAGAATCAAACAACAACAAGCTCAGCTCAACCGTGAATGACACCAGAGACATCAGCAGAAAACAGAGAGAGAGAGATCACACAGGAAGCATAGAGATAAACGACTCGAAAATGACACTACCATCAACGAAATCACGAAGCAAAATCATTTTAGCAGAAATTGTGAGTGGGTCTATTTTCAGTCACCCACCACCAAGTGAAGCACAGTTTCTACAAACTCAAATTCCAGTCAGGACAATTTACCACAGACACAAACAAACAGACACACAGATAGTAAAACACAGACAGACAGCGGTGCAGATAAGCAATGCTGCCCGTGCCCACAGTGAAGCTATCAGCAACCCTCCCCCACCCCCAGCGTACCATAATCCTCTCCGCGCAACATTTCCGGCGCTATGTAGTTTGGAGTTCCGCAGAATGTACTTGTGGTGTCTCCTGGCCTCAGTCCTTCCTGTGTGTCCCAACAACCAGCCACTAACTACTATTACCAGTACTACTACACAGGCCCGTCAAACTACCCCGAACCCCGTGACGTTTGAAGGGCCCCACCATCGCTCAAAAGTATTAAGTACACCAGAATGCTCCATTAAAAAAATTCAAAAAAAATTTATCCCTGGAAGGGACCCATGAAAATATTTCCCAGGGCTCCGCTGTGGCTCTTGACGGGCCTGCTACTACAAGTGCTACTGCTGCTTATGTATCACTTGAATAGTGTTAAGGCACGTACAGAGTGACGTAATTAAAGTGAGCTGAACTGACATAGTTTAGTTTTTACACGCGAAAGCAAAAACGGTGCAAGCTAGGATCACATCTTTACCGTCGGCTGCCCAGTAGACTATTAGTTTCAGGAACCGTAAAGCTTTTCCATAAATTCGAAGGGGGTCACCCTGAACAAGGGTGCTAAATGAGAGAGAGGTGGGAAAAATTTGCGATTTTTAGCCAATAAGTCGCTGTATCTCAATAACGGTGCGAGATAGGGCCTAGGTTACTATTAAGGAAGTCATACACTGGCTCTCGATTGTCACCAAATTCAATGACCTTGGATGACCCTGAACATTAAAATAAGGGGTTTTATGGATTTCTTTTGCGATTTCGGGCTCCAAGACACATTTCAAGAACGAACTGCGCCGAAACCAATTGAGATAGACATGGACAAGCTGCAATATGAAATTTTCAGCATTAAACGTAGATTTCGACGGTCCAAGTCTCGATTTTCTAGGTTCAAGGAAACCTGCACATGAGGACATCAAAGAGTGGTACCACGGTAAAAGTCACGACAAAATGGCTGGAGATAGACTGACAGTTTGTGAACAGAAACTGCTATAGGCTTTCGCGCGTCCTGTGAGCGTTAGCTCAAATTTCTTGTTGCAAAATGACCAATGGGCAAGCAGAGCGAGCCTAATGGTCATTATTTGATCTGTACCAGTGAGCGTAGTCATGTAGGCTACCGACGCCATCAGATAATGCCAACTGTAATGCATTACTGCTTGCTCATTGGTCAGATCGTCAAAAACTAAATCATGTGAGGTCAGTTCAGTTACATTGCTCTGTACGCGCCTTTAGTTCAACAGTTTGCACGTTGGGGCTTTGACTACACAGTTTGTGTATACTGCATTATCATCACCCTTTCGATTTTGCTTCAGTCTGCAAAAAAAATAACAGCAACCAGTTGTTGAATCCTGGAGTTTTTTGCAGCCTTTCTTGACTACAACAAATAATCAAAATTAATCAATTAATTTTTGGCACTAAACCTACTAAAAACTTTTAATGAGTAACAGGCATATGTTATTTACGTGCCTTGCACATGCCGTAGTCGGTAAGCTTCACATGACCATCAGCATCCAGAAGAACGTTGTCCAGCTTTAAGTCCCTATACACGATTCCTGTACGAACACAGAGCAGACTAGGTCAACTCAGCCTCCTGCCCTCACTGGGACATAGTGTTGTGCGATACCAGTAATATCTCGTAAGTTTGAATCACTACACATGTTGACAAGTACAGCACACTGCAATGAGGAAATCAAGTCATGGTACAGCAAGACGTTGTAAAATTAGCAATGTTTGCACATGACTGTTCTGCTAAAACGATGCATCTCTAGTTCTGGGTTAATGTGTGACCTCATTCTTGTATGAGAATGCACACCAGACTAGGTCAACTCGGCCTCCTGACCTCACTGGAACATCAGCCAAGTAGCAGCAATCACGCACTGCTGCTGTTACTTCAGTGTTTTGTTTACCAACTTACTCTTCTGTGGTTACTCCAAGTACGGAAGTCAGGTGCAGGACTTTCAGCCGGAGATGGATGACAGACCCCAATGGCCGGGGGTAGATAATAAACCCCAAAGATGACCTGTATAATAAACCCCTGTGGTTGACAAGCATGGCAGATCTATGCAGAGTTAAATCTGACTTAACTTCTTTATGAAGACACAGATACAAACAAACACACAGACAGACAAACCTTTATCATGAAGAAAGTTGAGAGCAAGACAGATCTCGGCAGAGTAAAATCTGGCCTCCTCCTCATGTAGACGTCGCTTTCTCTGCATGTGAAACATGAGGTCACCTCCGTTCACAAACTCGATCACGAAAAACAGTCTGCAACACAACAGCAAACGTCACCTTTATTGAATAAATGAGTAGAGTACTAGAGTAGGCATATTATACCTCACGTCAGAGACAAGTCACTGCATCAATTTTAAGCCAACAATACCAACGGCTGAGCTTATGGTACAATGCTGTGTCCATCTGTCTATCATCTGCCTGTCTGAAACACACGTATTGTAGCTAAACCGTACGTCTTACCAAAAACTGTATGAAGAAGCAAATAGAGCTGCTGGAAGCGGCAATGCAAACTGACCACATACACTTAGACAGACAGACAGACAGACGTGCACAGAGACAAACAAACCATAGATAAGATAAACCATAGATAAAGGATTCAGCCAAAACTTTGAAGCCCAGAAAGTGCCACACCCACTCCGCATATGCATGATGAATATTTAATATATCTTGACTTATAAGCATCCTTAATTTGGTTTGCGCAACAAAAAGTCCTAAGGTTACAGCTACATGATCCAAAAGTTCATGATATGCTATTTAAAAAAATAGCAAAAACAATATGGTTTGCTAGCAGAAGATAATGACGTTCATGACATCAATGCCAAGTCCTATTTATAGCTCTCATTGGATCATACTGGTTGGTGGATCATACCACTTGAAATATGCACGATGAATATTTAATGAAACGGGCTTCAACTTGTTGCATGAGGCGAATAGTGAGTAAACAGTCTACTTATTTATTTTGTCTATAAAACAGATACAGACCTGCTGGGAGTCTGGAAGCAGGAATGAAGACCGACTAGGAATGGATGATTGGACGCTACTTCAAACACATGCTTCTCTGTCTGCACCCAGTCTATGTCCTACAAACGGACAGATAAACACACAGACATAGTATAGACATACTATTTTACACGCGAAAGCAGCTACTGCTTTCAGCGCATCTTAGCCATTGCAATTCAGTCCGTCCATCTGTTCACCTGTTTGTCCATCTGTCACATGAATAGATCAGTCAAAAGCAGTGCAAGCTAAAATCACCAAATCTTCACCCGTTGGCTGCCTGGAAAACTCTCGTTTCGGGAGCCGTATAGCTTTTCCATAAATTCGAAGGGGATCACCGCGAACGAGGATACTAAATGAGAGGGGGCAAAATTTGTGATGTTTGGCCAATAAGTCGCTGTATCTCAGTAATGGTGTGAGATAGGGCCTAGGTTACTATTAAACATTAATAGAAAGTTGTACACTGGCTCTCGATTGGCACCGAATTCAATGACCTTGAATGATCTTGAACGCCAAAATAGGGGATAAAATAGGGGATTTTATGGATTTATATATCTAAGATAAGTCTATATCATTCACAAAATGGCGCCACAGCACTATCGTTATGCGATCCAGATAGAAAATTTGGTATTTGTATATTACCTTAGCGTGAACACCCCAATTTTCAGCTAAACTATTGAACTTGAACTGCTATATGCTTTCGCACGTCTCGTGAGCATTAGCTCAAATTTCTTGTATGTACCTGCACCCAGTGCCGGCGCTAGGGAGGTGGAGCCCCCCACAAATACAAGTGTGAGGCCCCCAGTGGGGTCCAGAGGCAAAGCCCCTGGACAGGGGGACAGGGGGCAAAGCCCCTCTGAAGCTGAAACACTTTTGGCTTTTGGACATTCACTGAAAGCCATAAATTTGCCCACTTTTAAAAAATTGGAAATGCAAAAAATCGGATACAATTTGCGTTGTTTTTGCAAAAAACGAAGTTTAATGGGCTGAAATATGTCACAGATTACTATACACTAATTAAAAGTAATTGACATGTCCATTTTGGGTAAACTTTACACATGTTTAGTTATTTTATATTTTGAATGTATTTTTTAAAAACTAGAAATTTTTTCATACATGATGCCCCTGAGCATACGTGAGGCCCCCGGCTAGGGGTACAGAGGGCCCTTCTGCCGGCTCTGCCTGCACCAGATACTATCAATATCAAGTGACATATGGTTTGCACCCGTTATTTCAACTCTGTAACTGGCAGTTAACTACACTCGACTAACGTTCTGTTATTATTCACAAAATTGAGCTATCATTATAAACTGACAGATCGTTCATTGGGTAGCATACCTCATCATCGTTGACCAGTTCCTTCTTGATGACTTTCATGGCATAAGCGCGTCGCGTCGACTTCTGTTCCACGACAAACACCTTGGCATAGCTTCCACGACCAATTACCCGCAGCAGCATGAAATCATCTAGGCCGATAGAGGAACCGCTTGGCTCAGTTGATGCCTAATTGTATCACAACACATGGCACTTAGACTAGCGGTGCAGTGAGCAGACATACCACTGCCTAAATCTATCACCTGCAGTAGTATGAAATCATCCACACCAAGGGTGTAATTTACAAACAACTTAGATCATTCCTGGGCAAAACCTACGCAAAGGTCTGAAAACTGAAATAGCCTAAGAAAACACAACCTAAAAATAACTTTCGCATAAAACCTAAAGCAGAAACTGAACTGAGGTGACTTAAACATCAGTGACAATTTCATAATGCAGTGAAGCTGTAAGATTTCCAGTAGCAGCCATTTACACCAATAATAACTTCTGCATGAACACTTGTAAACTCATCTCAGATGAAAAGTTTCTGTATGGGTCCTGTTCTAAGGGATTCCCATATATGCAGATATTTGCACCCTTTAACCTTTAGGCAATCAGTACAGTTAAACAGTAAGATTGCTGCCACAAAGTTGCTACTTAATAAGAAGAAAGAATAGTATACATCAGGCTAGTAGCAAAATTTCCAGTCCTGTAAGGCAAAACATGCATCTCTTTGCACAAACTAATAACAGACAATGAATGAGATCAAGTTTTGCTGAGACTTTAGTCTAAGACTTTAATCTAAGACTAATGTCTTTCGCCCACAACGTTTGCTAATAACAAAAAAATTTGGTCTTCGACTACAGCTTCATTAGCAAAAGTGAACCTCACCCACAGGGTTCCTATAGGTCTTCTGCAGCAAAATTCCCCAACTTTTCCAGTCATTAAATGACAATTTCCCTGACATTATTGAAACAATAACCCTATCGCACAAATGTCAGGAAAGGTACACTATATCACAAAGTAATGAAACAGTATTAATGGAGCAATATGCAAACGACACAGATCTTGGTCGTGGGTCAGAGGGCAAAGCCCCCTGAAGCTGAAACAATTCTGGCTTTTGGACGTTCAATGGAAGCTGCAATTTGTCTTTTTTAATATTTGGAGATGCAAAAAAATCAAAGATATCCGCAGTCTGCATGATTTAAGATCATTTTCCTTGACTTTTCAAAAATAATACTTTTCCCTGACCTTTCGCTGACTTTCCCAGACCACACAAATTCACTGACTTTTTACAGTTTTCCATGACCTGTAGAAACCCCGCACCCACTGAATCTCAGCAACCAGATTTGTAAAAGTGCACTGAATGAACAATCTGTGTTGAGATATATCATGTTTATGTGTGAATTCCGCAACAATACCCCACACTCAATGAAAGATAACTCTGAAACAATGCATACTGCTTGCGCGCATTAAGGGGTATTTCAAGCGACAGAAATGAAATAAAAAAACTTAACTACAATCCACTGATCAGTTCATTTCAATTCAATTTATTTCTGTCACTCTGAACACACCTTTAGAGTTAATGTCCAAACACTGCACACAGGTTAGTAGAATTAATAACCACAAGCAAATATGTCAGCCCATTCAACAACAGGACACGTAGCCATCCGATTAGCTATGTCTGTCACAGTTACGGCAAAATAATAGACTACAATCCTGCTTTTATTAACTGTTCTGAAGCTATCAAGATAAGATTTGAAAGTATTTCATCCACAGTTGTAATAAATGTTCATAAAAATGCAATTCCCTTTTTATGCGTGAGAGCTAGCTAGCACATATTAGCTACAGTAATTCTGTCTGACTGTCCGTCACGACCCGGTACCGTTTCAAGACCAGTTGAGATAGAGACTTCGAGTTTTCACCGTATGATAACTTAGTGTCTCTAGTATTTTGTGACAAAATTTCACACTACTGGGAGAAAGGGGTCCCCACGAACGAGAGGGCGAAAGAGGAGCACCCCCCTCCTAAAAAGACGTTATTCTACCACTATCGGCTCGTCTAACGTGAAAATGGTTGCAGATAGGCATAGCCATGCTGCTTACCATAACAAGCACTGGCAACGAGCTTCTTAGAAATGTCAACATCGATGACCTTGAATGACCTTGAACCCCCAAAACAGGGGGTTTTATTGAATTATTCGCGATTTAGAGTTGCAACACGCATTTCAAAAGTGAATTGCTCCAAAATGGCTGGAGATAGACCACGACGATACGTGTATGAATTTTTCAGCATTGAATGTAGATTTTAGCTGTCCAAGGATGGACCCTCTAGATTCAAACAGGCCTGTACACGTGGGTGTCAAAGATGGGTACCCTTCTAAAAAGTGGTTATTTATCCGCTGTTGTCTCGTCTAGCGTGAAAATGGTTGCAGATAGGCACAGACATGCTGCTTATCATAACAAGCACTGGCGACGAGCTTCTTAGGAATGTCAACATTGATGACTTTGAATGACCCTGATCCTTGAAAAATATTGATCTTAAGTGATTTTTTGGCAATTTTTGGCTGTAAAAGAGTGAACTGCGACGAAGTGGATAGAGATAGACCAAGATTAACTGCGAACAGAAACTGCCATAGGCTCTCTCGCATCTCATGTGCATTAGCTCAGATTTCTTGTTTATTTTTCAAAGTTTTTAAAAATTAACTTTTAGTAAATGCTGAACTGCCAGCAAAACTGACTGGAAGTGAAAGCATTTGTATACAAAAAGGTAAAGTGCAACTAATAAAATAACTGCAGATTTTGTATTTCGACTTACCAACTTATTTACAACAGAAAAAAATTGGTGATTATGAAAAAAATGCACTCTAAACAATGCATTTCGTCAAATGTCACATAAAAAGAGTCAAATTTTTTATCCAACATTTATGCAAGTTTTAAATTTTATTTTAAAAAATACGGCAACTGCAGTTTCTCCGTTCAAGGTCTCCGAGAGTGGAACAGTCTGTCGGCTAAGCTGCGAGTTCCAGACACTGCTATTGAAACATTCAGCAAAAGACTAAAAAGTTTCTGTTTGACACAAAATAGAACTACGGTACTAGTTCATTTGCAGCAGTGTTTAATTGCAAACTTTCAAGCTATAAATGTCCTTAATTTATTTAGCAATAACGCTGTTATTAACAATCTGGAATCGATAATTCTTACTTGCATGTGATCTGATAGCGCTGATCCTGCAAGGTCAGTCTGTCCATTAGCAAAGTCTTCAGCTGCCATCGACTGATTCCACGCATCATAACAACATGCCAACTCAGCCTCCTATCCTCTATGAGACGTTAATGAGCAGCACCATATGGACCACAGGGTGTAGACCTACTGCAGCTGATTGGGATGGTGGTATGTCTGCTGGCAACCATTATAACTGATTGAAATTTTGTAGTTTGGTGCAGAGTTGAACGCAAGATAAGCGTGCAAGAAATAGTGCTAACAATTTTTCAGTTTTCTGAAACATAAATTTTGCAGCACGTTAAGGATGCGTAAGGCAGCATATTTATATGTGCTGCACATTTTGACAAATTCCGTACATTCTGCATCTTAAAAAGCACACACTTCAAGACAAATTCCCACCATAAACCGGCATACGAGCTAGCCAGCAGACAGGTTATGTTAGTAGTAACTCATGTCCAAGCAAAGTTAAACCAAGACAATCCAGTTAGTATCAATATTAGGCATTATTATTATCATCATCAATATTATTAACTTTGTTACTTTTAGCAGTATTAGCACTAATCCAGCTGTATCAGACTTCATGCATAAACGGCTCACATTAGTCGACATTTCTATTGATTATTGTGACAAAAACACGATAAACCAATTAGTTAACATGCTGGCAATGTTGGACTGGCTTCACTCTGGCTATTACTGCAGCATCTTCTCGCCACGACCAAACAGCAGATTTACCACCGCAGAACTTACTGTAGTGCACCAGATATTAATTTAATTCCAGTTTTCTTCATGCATTAAGAATCATCGCATCCATTTTGTTAAGTTTAGACGCAGTTAATTTACAGTCTACTCCCAATTTTCTTCGACAAAAAGCAGCAAGTCATATTTCGTTAACAATTTACCATATGTGTTAAATGTTTCGGTAATGACAAGAATTTAGCTCTGCAATCAATAACTGTCAAAATACTTACAACCCAAATGGCAAAAATAACAAAAAAATCAATTCAGAAAACCATGGCAAAAGGGGTATAAATATTGGCCTACCAGAAAATTTTCGTTTAGTCCGGAAATTTTTAAAATGAAAATACAACAATTGGAAGCTGAAAATAGCCCATATGTAAAAAATTTTAGAAACAAAACAAAAATTATAAGCACCCATATTGTCCTCTGTTAGGAATTTGCAGTTGTCGGTGGAAAAACAGCAACTTCCAGTCCCAGACTTTTTAATACACTACACCAGTGTCAGTGGGTAGCGAATAAACTAGCGAGAGAAAGTTAATTCGTTAGTGAAAGTTGACCGACCAGCTGGAGTAAAAGATGCACCCGTGTCAAAGCAGATGGACAGAGAGACAGGCAGACGTTCACAGTGTGGCACACACACACACACACACACACACAGACAGAAACAGCGACAAAATCTGACTGACCGATTGTTTCATTCCAGCTGGCAGAGTAGAAGACACACTGCCGATTGCAGCATTGGTAGCAGCTTGGTCTTTGTTCAGTCGGGAATTATCACTCTGTGATCCTGAAACAAGTTCTGAAAACTAGAAGGCGCTCGTAAAAGTACATATCTCTGCCAAAAAGTACTATTACTACTACAACTACAACTACTACTACAACTACTACGACTGCTGCTGCTGCTGCTACTACATTGCTACTACGATTACTACAACTACTATCTCTGCCAAATGTATTACTACTACTACAACTATTACTACTACTACACAAAGATCTCAGAGATATATTTTGTACAATCTGAGTTATAGCCCATTTTATCTCAAATTTTGCTGTCATGACAATAGGGGTTGGTCAAGGGTAGATACAAGGAAAAGGGAAAGAAAACGGGAGGGCTGCTTCGTGGAAGGGGAAAGGGCCGGAGAAGGCAACACTGTGAAGTGTAATCCCATATGGTAGGTAATGCTCCATAGCTCTGTGGTGATTTCACAGCCTTTAACCCTTATTGCTAACTACTAATATTACTACTATAACAACTAAAATTAGTAATACTACTATTACTACTAGTACATACGTTTCAGCGTCTCGTCGTCTGTGTAGTCTGTCAGGGTTGAGTTTGCCGACAACGCTGTCTGCTCCTGACACAAACACACAGAGATATACAGAGACATGGACAGATAAACAGAGATAAATGCAACCACATATAGACTCAAACATACACCGTGCCTCAAAAAAATACCTGCTACTTTTCAAGTAACTACACTGTGAGGCATAAAAAAACACACCAAAATCTATCGATCGTAACTTGAAAATGGATGATCAGATTTTAATAATTTTTGGTATGAATATTCCAGACTCAACTGGCCATCAAATGACCGTTTATGTTCCCGCCTCACCAAACCTCTGTTTCTGCACTACTTGGGGAATACAAAACAAGCAAAATATTACATTGTTATTCAATGCAATATCATTATTTCATTCAAATAACATACAACTGCTGACAGTAAATATCAAAATATTGGGCATTTGTGTAAGCAGTGGCAAGGAAATGCATTCTCTGTATTCACTATTCACTAGGTTTTTCTACCTATGCATTTTTGTAAAGCATATTTTCTTCCTAGACTATTCCTATGTCTGAGTTTTAGTGTAGGTTTTGCCTAGAAATGACATAAGATATATAAATTAGGCCTCTGGACCCTCTTCAGTGTTTGCTCAGCAATGCTTCTTGGCATTCTCTGGATATATGTGACGTATCACAGAGAAGATGACAGTAAAATGACCAGAATTTTGCTATACCACAGTCTGAAGCAAGACAAACAGAAAAAGACAAGAGACACAAAGACATACTTACAGCAACAAGTCCGCAAGAGATTTTAAGAAGCTTGTGACACTTCTTGTGAACCAGCAGCTTGCAGTTGATGCACTTGAAACCCTGACGACCGAGACCCCAGATACGATCCGAACAGTACGCACAGAACGCTTTCTAAAACACGCAATCACACAGACATCAAACCAGCGATCAATACACAATACCAGTGAGTCTGAGGCGCATCACAGTAAGTAAGTAAGTAAAGTAAGCAAGTAAAATGTAAATTTATATAGCGCATATCATTAAATTAACCTCTATTGGAACACAATAGGCTGACACTGCTGTAAGCAACGGCAGAGGAAGCATAGGGCAAGAGCTTACCATCCCCTAAATTTTGGGCTGTCGCAAAATTGTTAAAAAATCTGTGTTGGAAAAAAATTCATCCATTTGAGGCTAAAAACCCACTCAGCAGAAATTCAATGGCACAATTAAAACGTTAAGCATCCATAATCTTCACTGTCGGAAATTTGCAGCTGTTTGTTGGAATTATGTCAAAAAATGCAGCTGTCTGCCAGAGAATCACAACTTCCTGCCCCGTTTACTTCTTTTAACCCACAATATCACTAGTTGTAATTACAGGAAATAAATGCACAAAACATCAGTTTATACACTTGTTAACGGCAACATTTACGGACTTGCACATCGAAAACAGCAAAAATTACAAAAGGTGATATTGCCCGCATCACACTGACTGCGTGTCAATGTGCTGCTGAATAATATCACCTTTTGAAATTTTTGCTGTTTTCGATGTGCAAGTCCTTAAATGTTGCCGTTAACAAGTGTATAAACTGATGTTTTATACATTTATATTTGCTGTTTTATTACTAAAATACTGTTTTCCTACTGGTGA
>Ga0056128_1001300_pt1 | contig 27359 bp, 20 predicted proteins | sample WorMetLIZISLAND2_FD_71113 | JGI IMG/M metagenome (GOLD analysis project Ga0056128, IMG submission 71113) | Marine gutless worms symbiont microbial communities from Max Planck institute for Marine Microbiology, Germany - Olavius geniculatus... ... | reverse complement strand
CTCGTCGTTGCCTGGCCGTCGTCATCTGCGTTCTGCTGTCCGTGGACAACTTGCCGTTCCTCGTTACAGACTTACAACAGCTGGCAGAAGGGCATTCTCTTTCGCTGGCCCGTCAGCTTGAACAGTCTCCCGACGTACCTGAATGATCACGCACTCAATCTGGACTCTTTTAAACGTTTCCTTAAATCATTTTTGTTTCAGATGTACTGATAACGCATTCAGCGCACTAGAGATTTCTTCGAAATGATAGTGCATTATATAAATGTTCACTTATTATTATTATTATTATTATTTGAGGCGCCATATCTCCGTAACAGTGCCAGATAGACGCATGCGTGGAGGTATAGCAAGACAAATGGCAACTAGTGTCATCGACCATTATTGGAAATTGTTTTCTCTCAGTTTCTAAAATCGGGCAATATTTGATGAACTTTGGGGAGACAATTTCCATTAACGACCTCGACGCCAGTCACTATTAGTATAATATTAAACGGGTTTCAATTAGACGCCGTGTCTCTAATACAAGCCGAATAGAATGAAAAAGCTCTTGAAGGAATACAAAAGAAAATGATGCGCTCGAGGAGTACATTAGATTGGTCACAATCTAATAATATTTATTGTTCTGCATGAACACGTGTTTTGAATCTTTACTGCTCATTGTCGGTCATACGATATGAGCCGGATACAAGATAAAGAATGCAGAAGGAAAAAGTGAAAAAATTTATCACAGTGGGCGGTTTTTGCGGATCCTTTTTTCGTTGTCCGATACTAATCAAATTTTGCATGTGGGGTGATCTCCTGGATGTTCTTTTTGGTATTAATTTCTTTTAAATCGGCCGAAAAATGTCCAGGCTGTGAAGCTGGAAATTTTGGCCTTGCCGTTGACAAGAGACGTCGCTTATAGAACAGCTTGTTGTTACTGCACAAACCATGATATCTACATGTACACTGTGTCCCAAAAAAACATCCCCGACATTTTCGACTGTAAGTTGAAAATTAGTTATCAGATTTTGATAATTTTTGGTAGGAATATTTCAGATACAACTTGCTATCAAACGACCGTTTAGTTTCCCATCTCACCCAACGTTTGTTCTTGCACTACCTGGGCAAACGCAACCACCAAAATATTACTTTTTTATCCAATGCAATATGATTGCTTAATAACATAATGCGTAAAAACACATTTTGTTCACATTTCTGACACTGTGGCTGACAATTTATCCAGTTATTCATTTCTTAACTGCCTGCAGTAGAATTGCTTGAAGTGTTGGTTGACTATGTGAACACAGGCAAGGAGACGCTTTCTCCATTCATTGAGAGCAGTATCTATAATGTTCTGCTCCATACTAATTCAGGCTGTACCAGTTGCTTCTTGATTTCACAGACATTTCTAAACTTCATCTGGTAGACACACTGCTGCATGACAGTTAAACTTTGTAATAGACTAGCTGTTGGGGCCCACAGATTAGGATGGATGAAATTTATTGACGTTTTTTCATTCATTTCAACACGTATTATGCTTTGTCTGCTTTTATTATTAAAATTTGTTAATTTTTCTTTAAGTTACGATTGATAATGTCGAGGATTTTTTTCAGGTTTTCTGTTTATTTAACACATATTTTTCTTAATCTGCTTTCCCTAGGTAGTGCAGAAGCATACATTGGGCGAGGTGGGAAACTGAACCGTCATTTGATGGCAAGTTGTGTCTGAAATATTTGTATCAAAAATTATCAAAATCTGATAATTGGTTCTCAAGTTACAGTTGAAAATGTCGGGGATGTTTTTTGGGGACACAGTGTATTGTGTGTTAGGCCTGTATCTGAGTAGAAAAAAGGAGTCCAGATAAAAAAATTTTGGCGTCCATGTCTTTTGTATTGTTGTTCTATTATTACTCAGATACTGCGGACGATGAAAGGCTATGACGAATTTAATACAATATTGCTACCTCCTCGACAACCAGCAGACAAACTGCCACAGGAACTACTGGACTACTATGAAGGTCTGTTTAATGACTGTGCACAGATTAATTTTGCATTGGACATTTTTTTTGTTTTTGCATTTGGAATAGTGTCAAATAAAATAAACACTGTTTGTTTAAAGAATGCCTGATAGATTTTTAAATAAATCCAACATTCTTAGTTCAATATGAAAAAAATTGGTGCAAAGAATTGACATACAGTCAGTACTTCCAACGGCATTTGTTACTTTGTGAAACAGTTGAGAGCAGAGTATCAGCTGCCGTTTTTCTGTGGCACTTGCAGTATCGTGTAGAGGCTGCTGCGCGATAATAACGAAACAGTAACGGCAGTCCGGTTTTTTTTGAGACACTGTGTAGAAAATATATTGGCTTAGTGCCGGCGTCCACCTAGAACTTGTCTTAACCCTATAGAACTGATAACTGGCACACCAATCACTCGTGTTATGAAGAACGTTTACACCAGTTATGGTGCTACTGAGGTTTCTTGTTTATTTTGAGTTATGAGTTTGTACATGACAGAGAGACAGACAGAAGGACGGAGCGACGGGCTAGACCGGTAATGCGGCTTATTGTTATTTTTATTTACAAATAAATATATTTTTTGTTTTTCTTTTTTATGCAGTTATTTAACTTCGTTTTGACAGGTTGTTCAACTGCATTTGAATTCACGTTATATACTGTCAGTTGTTGATGGTGCAGAGCAAATGAAGAAGATGGATGAAGCTGAAGCCAAGAAGATGAAAACTGCTGATACTGCTACTGCTGATGATAATGCTCTCGCTGGTAGCACTATTAAACTGCTGGATTTCTGTTAGCTAGCTATAAACACGTAAAAAACGTAAAGTTTTTCCCGAGTCTTGAGGCTCATTGGGCGGCGCTGATCTCCGTTTCCTTAGCCCTCAGCCAGACACAAGTTTTTACACTGCAAGACCACAGATACGGGGCTAGTGCATTGCGCGATGTGCCTGTTTACGTCCCAGCTTTCGCTGGTACTCATTGTGCCTACCCACGAGGGATGGCCAGGCTGAGTTGACCTGGGTGGCTGGCTACATACCGGGATGGTCACCCATCCAAGTACTAACCGGGCCTGGTGTTGATTAACTTCGTTAATGCAATCAACGACGCTACCAACTGAGCCAGACCACCACCTATAAACAGCGCTGGGACTAATAGTTACCTCTGCTAAGGAGGTAATGTTTTTGCCGGTTTTTGTTTGTCTGTCTGTCTGTGAGTCAGCAAGATAACTCAAAAAGTTATGGACGGACCTTTCTGAAATTTTGAGGGTATGTCGGGCATGGCACAGACTACCAGTGGTTCAATTTTGGGGGTGATTCAGCAGGAATCCTGGATTCTGGATCACTTTGAAATTTTCGTTAGCATGGGCCTTAATGGAAACCACCGTTGTCGTTATGGTGCTGGCACCTGGCGAACAACATGGCGTTGAATCAAGGTTTTTTAGGTCACATAGAACTAGGTCAATGTAGAAAATGCAACTATAGTTTGAAACGCACCCAAAACTTCCGCTTGTTTAATTTCGTCGGACAAGCTGTGTCGGAACAACATGGCCTTGGCGGAGGTCTGCGGGCTATGACTGCTTTCTAGTTAAACCTATTATTCAAATACTGTTGCTTATGGTCAACAAATAAAATTTAAATATTTATACACTATTGACTATTTCAATAGTAACAACACTGGCTATAAGATGTCTGTTCTTCCATTCTTTCACATTTGCTCATGAAAAGTTTGCATGCTATTCAACGCATCGATGTACCTAGTTATCAGTAGAGCTGCTATAATATGGAGTGTGTGTTTAATACCAAGCTAAAAAATTTCTGCGTTTCCGGTTTTCGTCCACCAGTTTTCATCCATCCCTAAAAACATATCTCCGTAAAATTTCTATTGCATTCTCAAAATGTTTTTGCAGTTTTTAGTTTGCTTTCGCAGTGAAAAAAAACTGTTTGGATCTAGTCTTTTGAGCTGCGTATCTCTTTATTTTAGTTCTTATTGGTACTATTCAATGTGTCAATTTGCTATGTTGTGAGTTGTTTTGTAATATTGCATGACATGTCATGAAAAAAATGAGAATAAAAATTTTTTTTTGCCCCAATCTTTATTTTTTGACAGACTGCAACGGGAAGCACGGGAATTTTTTTAGGCCTTAGTATATAGAAATAGGCGAAGTTGGTCACTCTTAAGTGTTGATGTTCAGCAAGCTACCAAAGCAACCGATTATAGTTGACAAGGTCTGTTGGTACTACTGCTATTACTGCTGTTGTACATGTAGATGTGGACCGAGCTGCTGGTACAAGACTTATTGCTGATGCTGCTGCTGACGTTGATGTCAGAGACCATGAGACACCCACAACAACTGATGAACGTCAGTCTTTCTATATTTACAGCCGTATGTGTAACTAAAAATACGGTACATGTCAGTCGCCCAGTGTCAATCTTTGTAACTTCTTCAAATTATAACTTTTTTCTTTAAAACCAGCTCTTACGTTATTTGACAACAACGTTGTTATTTGATAACAACGGTTGGTCTGTTTTTGCTATCAGGTCTTGAATAAGTAAATGAATAAAACTGAAAATTGGTACACTGGTTATTACTTTCTTGGAAACGTTTCAATTAATTGTGTTTTTATGCTTCTTTGTTAGGAGCTGGTGCAAGACAGACAGACAGACAGACGTATGAACAGACAAGCATGACCCGTAGTGCGGCGTTTTAGGATTCATAAATTAGAGCAGGTAATTTTATTTGATCGTTCCTGCTAACGATCGTTTGTTTGTTTTTTTTTCGTTTGTTTTTTTTGATCTATTGATAGCATCAACAGCATCACTATTAATCTACTCACACATATTCGTGTGTGTGCACGTACGTACAGCGAAAGCAGAGTGCGTGGAAACTACGAGTGGAGATGGTTCGGTCGGTGAATTAGAGCTAACGCCAGTCGCCGCAGCCGTCGCAAGACATCTCAACATCGACTTATCATTGGAAGCACGAGCCGCACGCAACCGCAGAGGCATTGCATTCATTGTGCACGGAGCTCCCGTCTCAGGTAACTAGCATATACAACGTGTCTCAACAAGAATCCCAGCTGTCACTAGGGTGGGGCCGACCGTACTGGTTGTCACTGACCTTGAAGGTCATTCAAGGTTGATGATTTTCATTTCATCTGAAAGGGCGTATGCCACTGCCTATTACTGATTAATACCAATATACAGACATACCGATAGACAGACAGACGACAACCACGACAAAGGGCCGACCTTTAAGCTTGCAGCTTAGCGTCGGCCCAAAAACCGGACGCCTGCTACTTTTTCAAATGACTCTAACAATACTGGTTCAATATCCGAACAAATTTTGGTACAAAAGATCGCTCTATATTTATTTTATTTTATTTTTTCCTAGGAAATTACGTGTAGTTTATTTGATGTGCTGATAATGGTGGCCGAAATTGTTGTTGTTGTTGTTGTTGCTGCTGCTGCTGCTGCCATGCTACTACTACTAATATTGCAGTCTTTGTCTTTGGTCATTGAATAGGTAAGACTACTACAGCTGCTGCACTGTCTCGGCACTACGACATTCCCGTACTGACGATAGATGACGTCATCATTGCGTCACTGTCGACCCCCGTCAGCGTGAACGGTGCACGGGCTAGAGAGCTGTGTGCCGAGGCAGGGAGACGGCTGAATGACGAGACGACAACTGGAGAGGAAACTGCAGGCTCCACGCATACACTGGGTAACTACTACTACTTACAATACTATTACAACAACAACTACTACCAATGCTATTTGTTATTTGTTGGCTGGATAAACTCAAAGAGTTATAAAGTCATTTTGATAAAATTTTGTTAAAAGGTTAAGTATAGTCCAAGAAGTAATTGGTTAGATTTGTGTGACACTCCACAGTGTTTTTGTGCGGTCATAATTCAGAATATTTGCCATTTGAAAATTTGACATAAAGTATCAATTTGCAGTGGCAGTTTGCAGTGTATCTCGGCAACTTATGGAGGGATTTTGGTGAATTTTTACGGAGCGGTGGGAGGTGTGGCCCAAGGACCAACCAGTCACTGCAGTCAGAATGTTGGTTGATTCAACTTCAACATGTCGTCACATAACAGAGTGTGAATGTATGATTGGTATGACTGTGCAGCAGGAGGGCGGAAGACCAACATGCTGTCAGACCCACGACCAGCGGGCGGTGCAAAGCAGCAGACAGCCTGCCAGGTAGCACGCGTCTTATGGCCAATTCCCACCTATGACGCAAGTCAACTAAACTTGCCATTGAGATCTATACACAGCTATAACTTTTAACCTTTAACGTTTAAGACGTTTGCTACTGTACAGTGACAACCTGATGGAATTTGTCAGTATTTCTTATCTTTTCGGAGCACCTGCGGATTTCCCCTTTTCCATGTAGGCACCACTTGACCTGACATGCTCATCATGTCAAATAACAACAGACGGCTGCATGCGGACATGCATGCATAATGTATAAGAACTCGGCCAACTGCGTATTTTTCTAGTTTAACTCACGCAGATAAAATCTTACTCGCTGCTTTGTCATCTGGTTTCAGAAGTGGATGTATCTCACGTGTTGTGTGACCATTTCCGACATAATTTCTGTAGTTTAATATTTTAGCTCTCGGGAATTGATTATTGGGGGCTTTAAAAACGTGAATAAATAAATAAATGCAGCTGATAATTCTGTTGTTACACAGGCGTTGGGCAGTCAGACTCCAGACCCAGCGTTCGCGCCACGAGCAAGACGTCTGAGTATTATTGACACAAGTCTAACTGCCGGTGAAGATACCATGCTGATGAGCACGATCTTACCTGCTGAACTTGTTGTGCCTATCCTTGCTGATCGACTACAAGTAAAAACATTTATTCTTCTGTATCGACATCTCTTTGTGATTGCATGAAATGCCTCAGTGTTTACCAGCGAATTTGAGCCAAGTCTAGTGGTAGTACCTCATAAGTTTATTATTTGATTGGTATGGTAAAATACATACTTGTGTTGAATGGGGCAATTGTAAATCGAAGCTTGTACAACTTGTTACCGGAATTAGACAAGGAGGTGTTCTCTCCCCTGTACTTTTTACTGTCTATGTGAATGACATTATTTGCAAGTTAGAGGTCTCTGGTTATGGATGCCGCTTTGCAGGGAAATTCGTTGAAATTTTGATGTATCTGATTATCTACTGTTGATTTCTGCTTCAAATTGTGATCTGAGAAAAATGACTAAAATATGTGAAGGTGAAATGACGTAGTTGGATATGTGTTATGATGTTAATAAGTCATGTCTGCTTAGGTGTGGTCCTAAATACACAAAAAACATGTGTTGCTATTTTATTTAATGGTAACTCACTTCGTGAATAGTCGACAGTCAAATATTTGGGTGTTGCTTTTGAGAGTGGCCTGAAACTTAAAGTCTCACTTGCAGCCAAGAGAATGAAGTTTTTTTTATAGAGCTTTTAATTATATATATGCATGTGTTGGGTCCACTGCCTCTCCAATGTTATTGTGTCATTTACTTCATACTTATTGTTTGCCGATTTTATTATATGGTCTTGAAGCTGTTATTATTTCTAATGCTAATCGCCAAACCCTGTATGTTACTTGTATAAAATCTTTCAATTGAACGATGAGGTTAATTTGTTGTATGTACAATATTGTCTTGGTATTCTGCCTATATCCTATGTATTTGATTTACGCAGATTATGTTTTCTGTTTAAACAAAGTATTTATATTATTTCTGTTCATGATATTTTTTACGATGTGTTTGGTTTTTTGAGTTTAACAAATTATGTTCAGTTTATTCTGTGTGCAAACATTCTCATGGACATTTTAAAGCTTGTGTTTGGCATGCTTTTTATGTTTGTATAACTTAGGTTTATTGTTTGTCTTACTTTCTGTCTGTCTCTGTTTCACTCTACACTGCTTTTGTGTGAATAAAGATTATCAGTAATATTACAAATCACAGTGTTTATGGTACTGTTGTTATGGTGGAACCATCGAGAAAGTTCTCTTTTTATTGCATAACCAAGCCAATCGATCTGGGTCGCAGATTCGCCTTTAGGCAGTTATAATTTCACTACCGGTAGATTTTTGTTATTATCACTCAGCCCAAAAGCTGACATTCATTTTATCGTTTTATGAAAAGTAGAAGCAGATGAGTGTTGAGTTGCATATAATGAGATGGTTTACCTGCCGACTGTCACCCATACAAGTAGTAACTGGGTTCGGCATAAAACTACTGCTGATCAAAACCTAACTATCTTGTTTTGTTTTTACGGATGTATTTAGTTTGTTTGATCCTCCAGTCTATTCTGTTGATTTCTGTGTTGCTGCTTTAACCTCTGAGTCTATTCAAAGATACCATTTGTTGTTTGGCAACGTTTTAGATGGAGGATTGTGTAAAAGGCGTCGTATTTGATGGTCTCGAGTCGTTGTTCACAGCAACCCCACACAGCTCCGCTCACAGCATTCTGAAAGCTCTCAACAACCGTACTCACATATTTGCCATTGCGCTCAAGCTCGACTACAACGTCGTTAAAGAGCAGGAACAATGCACACAGGATGAGAAAGGCAAGGAGTCGTAATAGTAAACTAGTAGTAGTAGTAGTAGTAAGTAGTGGTAGTGGTAGTAGTAGTAGTAGACTTGTAGTAGTAGTAGTATTTGTCATTGTTGCATTAAAACTAAGAATAATGAACAAGAACAGTGCGTGGAGCAAACGAAAGGCAAGTAGTTGACTATTCTGCTCTGCACAAGTAGTTGAAGTCTGGTCGCCATCAAGTGGCTGCTACTGGGTGGTTGATCTTCAGACAGGTAAACCATTTCAGTAGCAACCAACTGCCAAGGTCAACTCATTCTAGCCATCATTCTGGGGTTATTTAGTCATGTGCCGGCCTACCTGGCTGGGGTTAAGGCAGGACACTGTTACTTGTGTCGGGTGGCACGCGACATCGAGAAGAAACTTGTGTCGGGTGGCATATGGCAGGTGACGCTCCATAGCTCTGAGTTGAGTTTTTACAGTTTATACACATTACACATTTTATTTGCACGTTTTCAGTACGACTGCAGAGAGAGAAAGAGGACGAGGAAAGAAGACATTTGGAGGAGATGTCAGAAGACGAATACGATGCACTCAGTGAACTGGAGAAAGCCAGAGTTGATCAGCAAAGACTGGAAGTTAAGAAACTCCGACTACAGAGGTTTGAAACTTTTAGTGACATACTTACAAATGTGGGAAGTGAATTTAGGTATATGTAAGATTTTATGTCTAACCTATTTTTTTGTTTATGATTAATTTTTTTGTGCAAGTTTTTTCTTTAAATTTACCCTACTGCTAATACCAGCTGCTGCGTGTAGAATTTTAAGTTCAGAACTGAATTGTTCGGGTAGACGTCGTCATAGCCCTTTTGATTCACGATGACAATGCAACAGTTGCTGGCACTATATAGAGTTATTTTAGATTAGATTCGATTAGATTAGATTAGATTAGATAAGTTCACATGTTCATTAAATATGCTGAGCACAAGATTCCAATATTTTTATATTGCAATATCTGTTTTGTTATCAGTAGATTTCTTGTACTGGTGTAATGCAGAGAGAGAGCGGAGCGGCAGGAGCGTGAACGAAGAGAGGAAGACGAGAGACGTGAGGCTGAACTCAAACGAATTGAAGAAGAAAAGTCAGCTCTGAAATACTTTTATGTTGAATGAATTGTCTCATTTTGTTTATTTTTTGGTGTTTACTGGATTAATGCTGTTTTTATCTAGTTTTGTTTATTCGACTTATTTTCAGTGACTAACAGCCGCACTTTTTTAGAAACCTAGATACTCTTCCTGACGTCTAGTTATAAATACACCATGGTCCACAAAAAGGTGCCACTTTTATTTTTTGAATAGCTCATGAAACAATAGCCAATTTTCATAATTTTTGGCACGCGACATCGAGAAGAAACCAGATGCAAATGACTTTAATCGACCATTGTTTCACAGAGCAATTCAAAAAATAAAAATGGCACCTTTCTCATAGACCACGGTGTATAATTGTCTAAGAATATCTTAACGAAGCAGTCTGGAAACATAAAGTTTGTTATTTAATTCATATGAACATTACATTTTATAATGTGACTAAATTACAAAAAAACTCGTCTGCTTCTGGTCCTGAGGTTATTTGAATGCTGGCATTTGTTTTATTTGCAGCAAAAGACGCAGAAAACGCGGGCTGCCGCTGGTTGGGGATAAAGCTGCTTCAAAAGATGCAAAGAAGGCGCTCGGTAAACTTGACGCTAAGTCTACGGCGGCAGCGGCGGGAAAACCGCAGCAGGATGTGAAAAAGTTGCACGAAGCTGAGAACATAAAGTCAACTGCTGAGGGCTTTGGAATCACGGATCAAACGACAGAACAACTGAGTCTTGATGACAGGTTACAGGCTATTAATTACTTCCAATGAAATCGGCATAAGTGGGTAGAAGTCAGTAGGCCAGTTATTAAACAAATTCTGCTTGTGTATGCTGATATTTTGTAAAATTATTGTCAAGTCGTTATAAAAAGCATTGCCCATAAATTATTAAGTTTTATCAGCATCGAAGTAGTCGTCGTCGTCATCATCACAAGGTTATAGCAGGCAAATGTTGCCTACATTAGAAACAGGCCATCACAAAAGAAAAGCTCGAAACTCTAAACAGCAACGTAGTTAAAGACTTAAAACAGTATTCAGAAGGTGTGTCTTATAATGTTTTTAAGAAAGTTGCAACATTGGCAACAGCTGAAAGTCGTTCTAGTTTTAGTTCCACGTGTGATAATTATTGTTTTGATAGTTTGCAATATGCATTGCCATTGAGTACTGTTGTATGGCCGTTCTAATAGGTCGCACTGCGGGTCTTTTCGTCCGTCTATTGGCTCGCGACTGCTATAAGCGACCTTTATTCTCAAACAGCGTGTCTGTATTCGACGCAGTCTGCGTGCGACAGTGTTTATCTGTCCGCCTTACTTGTGGCTTGGCTACTATATATTACTTTTGCGAGCCACGTTGCCTACCAATTTGTCTGCCTGTCTGTTTTTTTGTCCCTAACTCGAAAACTAAAAGGTATCAAAAAATTAAAGTTGTTGTGAAGGTGTGAACATTTCCTAAGCTTGGAGTAACTGTTGCGCTAATTTTCAGCTAAAAATATCAAAGGTTATGGGTGTATGGGTGTATTGGCACCTTTCAAGTATTAAACAAATAATGCACTGCATCGTTTTGCGTGTAGGAAGAAGAAGGAGAAGGTGACCACAGACACATCATCCGATGCCAAGTCAAAGACTAACGACACTGATGGAGGAGGAACTACGGCTACTGATGATTGTCAGAAGGACTTGAAATCAGAGGAAGAAATTCTACTGTTTAACAGGTGATGTGAATTGAGGGTTTATGCGGTAGGATGTGCGACTTTATGCGGACAGGTAAACCAAAATGGCTTAATGGCATACTGGTATGAAGATGTCGGATTCACGATCGAGAGGTTGTGAGTTCAACTCCCAGTCGGTCGCTATCAAGTACTATCAGCTATCAACTAGACTGTTACTGTAGATCAGATCTTATATGGCAGGTGACGCTTTGAGATGGGGTTTTTTATAAAGCGTGATACACCGTTTTTAACCTGCCTGTCGACCTTTATTTCATTGCATAACTAGCCACCGGTTTTTCATCCCTCGGGTAGGTACATCTACACCATGTCCCAAAATTAGCGCCCCCCTACAGATAATTTAGTGTGAAATCGTTAATACCTGACATATTTTCACGAAATTTGAAGCAGTCAATCATTATGAACTTGTCTTCACAGTTTGAGCTCAAAGTGGCCACTTTTGACTTCGACGCAAGCTTTTAGTTTAAGACGGATACACTGCTGCTTAGTCCCTTTGTCAATAACAGTGTGTTGAACGTGACCCTGATGCAAACATACTCTGACGTCATAATGACGTTACATTGAGCACACACGGTAAAGTGCGTACGTCATAATAAGTGTGACCGTAAGTAATGTTAAGATAGCGCAGTGTACGATATTTCGTTAAAATCCATGAACTACAAACCGAATTAGGCGTGTTTGAAGCAGGGGACTGCTAATTTTGGGACACGGTGTTAGAGCTGTGCGCCGCCGCCGCCACGTCGCCGCCGACCGTATGTAGGTGGTGATGCTGTGAATGTGGCTATGAAAATTGCATCCACTCCGTGCTTTTGTTTAGAAATGAATGACTGAAATAAGAAAATGCAACAAAAATACAAAATACTTTGGAAACGCTCATAAGGAGGCAAAATTGCGTTTTTACGCGCGAAAGCACCTACTGCTTTCAGCGCGTCTTAGCCATCGCAATTCTGTCTGTCCGTCTGTCTGTCACACGGGTGGATCAGGCAACAACGGTTTAAGCTAGGATCACCAAATTTTCACCGTCGGCTGCCTGAAAGACTCTAGTTTCAGGAACTGTAAAGCTTTTTCATAAATTCGAAGGGGGTCACTTCAAACGAGGGCGCTAAATGAGAGGGGGTGGGCAAAATTTGCGATTTTTGACTAATAAATCGCTGTATCTCAGTAACGGTGCGAGATAGGGCCTAGGTTACTGTTAATCACTAATAGAAAGTCGTACACCGGCTCTCGATTGGCGCCCAATTCAATTACCTTGAATGACCTTAAACGCCAAAATAGCTGGTTTTATGGATTTTTTTGGCGATTTCGGGCTGCGAGACACATTGCAGGAGCGAATTGCGCCGAAACCAATTAAGATAGACATGGACAAGCTGCGTGTGAAATTTTCAGCATTGAACGTAGATTTCGGCGGTCCAAGTTTCGATTTTCTAGGTTCAAGGAAACCTGCGCACGAGGGCATCAAAGAGCGGTACCCCCGTAAATGTCGCGACGAAACGGCTGGAGATAGACTGACAGTTTGCGAACCGGAACTGCTATAGGCTTTCACGCGTCCCGTGAGCATTAGCTCAAATTTCATGTCGCATTATGTCACATAACGCGCCGACAAAATGTTGCCGTTCGTCGTCGCGTGACGTCACTGTATGTCGTCGTGGTGCGTTGTCGTCACGCTTTTTTGCATCGTGCGTCGCTTCTTCATCGACGTTTCGTTTCTTCGTCGTTTGTTATTGCGTGTTGCCGTACGTCTCCATTATCATGCGTGGTTGTACCGCGTCGTCATCATGCGACGACATCGTATATCGTCTTTTGGCGTTGTCACGCGTCGCGTCCTCGTTTCACGTCGACGTTGCGCTTCTTCGTGAGTTCTTGCGCGTCGTCGTCGTAGTCGTTTGTCGTCACTCATCGTGCATTGTCGTCGTCAAGTGCCAAAACAGCCCATTGTTCTCTCGGGTGAATTTCGCCTAATTTGGGCGTGAGTTACGCGTTATAGGCTGGTCAATATTAAGCGTGGTTTTTGAACCCTATTAAAGGTGGTGTTATGCCTTGGCGCCGAAACGTCTGGCGTCCAAACGGCGGCGCCCAAATGTTTTGCTCCGAAAATTTTGCATGCAAGGAGCTAATTAATCGTGCAATAAGTTTTCCAGCAGGTTTGCTGTTTTGCTACAACACATGCGTTATAGACGACGACAACAGACAGACACAGCGTGTCAAAAACTCGACGTAATGGTAAGCAAAGCACTCTACTAAGAATGTATACGCATACATTTATCTTAAGCTTCTTGGCGTAGCTTATTTTTGATGAAATCACCGCCAGTCCAGCAGTGTTGTATAAGCTAACTGATTGCTGACGCCGCCGACGCCAAGAAAACCACACCGCCACCGCCTCCGATGAAAATTGCTCGGCGCGCCGCCGCCGCCGCCGCCGGTGGTGAGACGACCAAACGCCGCCGCCGACCCTCAAGTCATCGGCGCACAGCTCTACACGGTGTAGTACTGGCTTGCCTGGCTGGAGTTCAGGTGGGATGCGTTCATCTGTTTTTGGTGACAGGTAACACTGTCTGATTTCATCTGACAACTCCATAACTCTGAGATGGAGTTTCCATGAAGAGCTAAGCACATCTTCTTTTAGCCTGTAACGTTGACCACAGACAAGTAACAGTGTGTTGTGTGTCTAATGATAGGTTTCGTGCGTATGAGCTGAGTTTCAAGCCTGTGTCAGACTTGTTCGACTGGTGGGAGCGCGCCGTCGGTGCAGTGTCTGCCAGCAACATGGCAGAACTGCAGTCTGATCTGCAGGACGATAAAGGCTCTAAGAAGTCAAAGAAAACAGGAGGTTTCTTTTCGTCTTTGTTTGATATCTTTATGCTGTTTTTTAAAATTTCATGTCAGCATATAATTTTTTGGCCCAAGGTTTTGGTTTTAGTGGAGAACATGCGTCGTTTGTTGTCGGCCCAAGAATGCGACTCTGTGTATAATTACGTTGTACGTTAATGTACATATCAAGCCGGTTTGCTTCAGTCGTTGGTTTACTGGGTTAATGGTAACGTCTGTCTCTCTGCCTCTCTGCATGTGAACTTTTTGTCGCTCTGCGTATGGGGGCAATTCTTATCTTTATCCTTTGTTTATTATATTTGGTTTTTAAAATCATTATCGAGTAGTTTTCATTTTCGTAAATAATAACGCATCGTTCATCAGCAAATTTATACATAATATACACGAGTCATTGTTAATTACACTTTAACTTGTGGTTATTGTTTAGATAAATTCGACAAGAAGGACAGAAGCAAAGATGCACAGGTATGCGATAGTAATTGGCAATTAATAATTGTGGTAACTGAGGCTTCTCTTTCGCTGTCTCAACGTCGAATTCTTGGCACCTTAAGCACAAAACACACTTTGCATTTTGTTGAATTGTGTTGTAGTAAAAGGGCAGAGTTAATGGATGTCTGCCGCTCAGATACTAAGTGACAGAAATTTAAGTTTTTTTTCAGTTTATAACTTTGGCTGATAATGTTTATTTACCAAAAAAACAGCCTCTATGTAAAATCGCTAAAATATGTATACTCAAATTTATTTTGTGTCGATAGACAAGCAGCTTTTCATTTGCTATTATGTTGATGATTTATTTTGAATTTTTGAATACTGATGTGATGATTTGCAGGTTTGTGTTTTAATGAAACTTACAGGATTTGCTGTAGTATATACTCTGTGTGCAGAAAAAAGTGTTCTTAATCATGGTACAATAGAATATCAAATTTGAACGAATTTAAATAAAATTTTGTGCACTTAATTCCAAATAAATTGCTAAAAAGATTGCAAAATTTCGTTAAAAATATTATTTTTAGCAGAGTTATTAATTGTTGAATATCAATAAAAAATATCTTCGTTACCAATATGGCGTTACATAAGTCAATCCCATTTGCGTAACTCCAAGAAACAACATTTGACTTCAGCAAAATTTTGCGTCAATGATGCATCATTTATTGGCAACAAAATTTGCTAAATTTCATTTAAATTTGCAAAAGAAAACAATAGTTACAGTAACTTTTGTGAAGTAACCCCAAAACACTTCAGTTTGAAGTGTTTGTGCATGACGTCAGACACAATAACCTGAAATTGAAGCGTTTTGGGGGTGACCTCACAAAAGCTGTTGTAACTGTTGTTTGCTTTGGCAGATTTAACTAAAATTTTATACTTTCACAATAGATGATGCAGTGCGTACACAAAATTTTGTCAGAAACAGATGTTGTTTATTGGAGTTATGCAAATGTACCTTACCAGAGGAGTTTACTTATGTAACGCCATATTGGTAACAAAGGTATTTTGTTATCGATATTTAACAATTAATAAATTTGTTAAAAAACAATGTTTTTAACTAAATTTGGTGATCTCTTCAGTACTTAATTTGGGATTAAGTGTACAAAATATTGTTTAGATTCGTTTAGATTTGACATTTTTTATTGTACGATGTCTAGGGGGTTACTTTTTTCAGGACACAGTCTAGTAGTAGTAGTATTAGTTGTTGTTGTTGTAGTTGTTGTTGATATGGCAGCTGCTAATCTAGAAACAGAGGAGGAAAAGGGTAATACACCATGTGCCAAAAATAAACCTCAGTATTATCAATAAAAAACGAATTAACAGATTTTTATAATTTTTGGTACGAATATGCCTGACACGATTAACCATTCATCAAACGATCGTTCAAGTTTTTACCTCACCCAACGTGTGTTTCTACACTACCTGGAAAAAACGGAACGCACGAAATATGCGTTAAAATAAACATAAAAAACAGTCAAAATATCTCTGACATTGCTGATTGTAACTGGAAGAACTGTGTTGTTAGGTTTTAATAGTCGGGTAGTTTTTGGTACAAATATTTCTGACAGAACTGTTCGTGAAAGAGCTGTAACCAGTAGTAGGAGTAGTAGTAGTAGTAGTAGTTGTTGTTGTTGTTGTTGTTGTTGTAGTCTGATGCTGTTGACGCGGAAGTGGCTAGTCGTGAGACGGAGGAAGAGAAGCAAGAGAGGCGTCTGCAGGAAGGCATCGGAGTGTCTCAGATTGTCATCGATTGCGCCGCTGCCACGGACAGCAGCAAGACGCCGTTCACACTCGCTGTTGAGACTGGAAAACTGCCCTCAGCTGACGAGGTCTGTTTTTGCATGTCGTGTGTGCCATTTTTAGTCGACCGTACTTTAGCAACGGTTAAGCTTATGGTACGGTTGTCGTTTGTCTGTCGTCTTTCTGTCCGTCTATAACGAATGTACCTTAGCTAACGGGTATATCTTAGGAGGAAAATGTTTAAATGAGTAATTAGCAATGTGTATTAAACCTAGGCGTGCAAGATTACAGCGATCTAGTGCAAGGGAAACATTGTCAAAATTTGGTTGAATAGAAGGAGGTAGAAAAAAATGTTCGTTTTCAACGGAAAGTTGGCCATAACGTAAATGGTAAGATATAGGGCCATGGTTACTATTAATCACTAATAGGAAGTGGCATACGCCCTTTCAGATGCAATGAAAACAGTCAACTTTAGATGACCTTGACGGTCGCTGACAGCCAGTATGGTAGGCTATCTTAGCGATAGCTGGGCTTCTTGTCGTGTATAGGGCGACGCATGAACGGTCGAACGTACACGCTTTACGTAAACGGAGCAATCAGAAACTGTAGTTTTGGAAACCATTAGCTGTGATTATTGTAGTGAAGGCCGGGCCTCCATCTACGTAAAACATGGTAGGTTCTACTTGTTATGCATCATCTTGTGCAGCGGCATTGTTTGTTGCCAAGACGTTGTATGACCGTTACGTTCATAGCTCTTTTCAACACCTGCCGCCGTTTCTGTGTATGCTATTGCTCGTTTGCATAGCCAGTCTTGTCATGTTTGTTGCAGATAGGCATAGACATGCTGCTTAACATAACAAGTGCCGGCGACGGGCTTCTTAAGATTGTCAACATTGATGACCTTGATTGACCTTAAAACCTAAAAATAAGGGGTTTTAGTGATTTTTTGGTGATTCTTGGCTGCTAAAAAGTGAATTGCGACGAAATGGATGGAGATAGACTAAGACTACCTGCGAACATGAACTGCTATAGGCTCTCGCACGTCTCATAAGCATTAGTTCAGATTTCTTGTACACTCAGATTCGATGAAATGCCACTGCGTAAATTTTTACACTGGCATTAGTCAAATCATGACATTTTAGTGAACACGTTTATTCGCCACATTAGGCAACAAGACAGACAGAGAAACAGATATATACTATATGAGCAAATAAGCAGACACAATACACAATAGATGATAATACAACATTAAAAATCAGTTTTCGACATAATTTGCAAATGCAGTCCGTACATTTAATGTGTGCCGTATAGGTATTGGACGGTCTAGGTCTGGGTGCTAAAGGTCCGCCAATTCCTCCGCCTGCGACGTTTGCTGTGGTACCGTATCCCATGGAGCGTCAAGCGCCATCTAGTGCTGAACTCTGTCATTACAGCTTCCTGCCAGTAACTGATGATTTGTAAGTAGCGTGCTGTTTTTTCGCCTCTGTAATATTGTAATTTTTTTAATTTCTTAGAATCCTTTCTTTATTACTTTATTAACGTATTTACTATCAACTTTATTACTATCAACGAAATTTGATCGCGCAAGACTAAGAATTAATAGGTCTACTAAATAATAAATAATATTGAGTTGTACCGTGCTTGTGCGGAACCCTGCAATGCATCTCTGCTTGTAGCCTACAAACTTGCATAGAACCTGTATTGCAGAGTTGTATTGCAGAGCGCCCAATAATTACAACGCCACTGCAATAGATGAGGCTGACAGTAGCTTGGCCGACAGTAACAATTCTTCTATTGCTTTTAACTGCAGTTATAAACATATTTTGGCCGCTTGTCTGTTAGGCTGCATATGTCTCGGAAAGACAAGATGTCAGAGTTCGATCAAGAGGACAAGACGTTAACGATTTTAACCCGTTTTACCACTGCAGACATAGTGCTACAGATAGACTGTGCCGTGAACTAATACTAGCTGTTAATGCGTTAGGTCACAAGAAGACAAAATGTCTGAACTCGATCAAGAAGACAAGGGGACGTCGGCTGCAGATCGCGCCAAGGACACGTCAAAACAGACAACGTCAAGACGTGCCACTCGACAGCAACTGAAGGAACAGCCGAGAAAGAGAAGTCCCATTGCTGCTGGTGGTGGAAAGACGAGGACCAGTCATCAGGCGTCGGCTGCTGATGCTGTCACGCCTGCTGACACCAGGTGACGTCATTGTGTTGCTTATTCGCTGCCTTTATGATAGGCCGCGTTATGCATTTTCCCCGTCCGTTCGTTCGTCCGTCCGTCTGCCATCCGAAGTAAAAATTTATACGCTTGCTACTTTCGCAGACTCTGGGGGATGGTTTACACCAATTTTGGGTTTTCTACGCTTTTTGCTCTCGAGTTAGACGGACAGATGGACAGGAAAGACTCGAAATGCAGACAATCAGAATCTGGATCTGTACCTGAATAGTTTGTCGGCAGGCCCCAGAACTGGGGCATCACACCGACAGGGTGATGACTATGGTGCAGCGTGACTGGACAGTCGGTTTTTAAATAGTGCTAAAGAGCCGGCTGACACAACAGACTGAGGCAGAGCCTTCCAGTCTTTCACTGTTCTGATACTGTAAGACTGTCTCTAGTTCTCAGTATAAGATCTCACCGTGACCAACTTCTGTTGATTTGCATCGACGCTGCAAGAAGGTTTGGATGATAAAGAGAAAATGGCAGCGTGATATAAAGTTTTGGTGTGCAATGCCATTTTAAACGGAAACGAAATAAGAGAAATAGACATGGAAGGTGCTGCTTTGTGCATAAAAACCAGAAACAGACGGTTATTAGACAGATACGAGGGTTGATCAATAAGTAATGAGAATCAATGTTTTAGACTTAAGTATTTTTTACAGTCTATACATCAGTAAAACGTACATTTTTTACGAACACATATGGGTTTGTTGCGGATGTGACGTCGTTGTAATTTGTGACGTCAAAGCGAATTAAACAGAAACGCAAACAGTGTAGAATTAGGCTCGTTGTTGCACGATAATTTTCCAGCCTGCAGTCGAATTTAGCAATGTGGTGTTCTGAATCATCTGATTTTCTGAAAGCGCTAACAAATATGTTTATGAATTTTTTATTTGCAACTACGAATATAGGATAGCTTAGATCTGCGCTGGTCGTACATAAAGTGCTTGAGCTAATAATGACGTCACGTCAAGATTTAACGTTACCAGTAAAATTTTATTGAAAAGTTAACAGTTTATGACATCTGTTGCGTTGACGAAAGGATTAGCAACATTCTTGATCTGTTACACGAAGGCCCTCAATGCGCGGGGGCCCGAGAGCGAGCCCCACGCATTCTGCCATAAATCCAGTACTGCAGTTCAGACCCCAAATCTGTGATTGCCCAACAAACTATTGGCGACTCTGGCTTCATACAATAAGATCACCGTGCACACAGTAACGAACAAACCCCAGTAACTATCATCAGTTTCGATATCTGAAATTTTATCTTTGTGTTGTTTGCTATGCATGATTCAGTGTCGTTTGAACTGACGCTGTGAATTATTTCTACGTGTATTTAACGGTCTATGACGTCATAAATTACAATGACGTCACATCCGCAACAAACTCATTTGTGTTGATGGAAAATGTTTTTTTACTGACATATAAACTATGAAAAAAATTTAAGTGTAATACATTGATTCTCATTACTTATTGATCAACCCTCGTAGAAGCCTGAAATTAGTTGTATTGCAAGCAGTCTTGTGCGGACTGCGTAAGAGTTTTATTTACACCACTGCTCAACAAAAAATATTCATTAATGCTGTGTGCAGAGCGTACCGTTGGGTGATAGCCGCTGAGAGCGAGATCACGCTGCGACTGTGCTTCAGTTCAGACGTCTGTGGACAGTTTAATCAAACACTTAACTTCGAACTCGTTGGAACTCAGCGCTGCTACCAGCTGCACTGCCGCGGCGTCTGCGCCTTTCCGTCCGTCAGCCGCGACCCAAGGTAAATTACACAGTTTGAAAAATTAAAAACCCGTTTTTAAATCCCAATTGGCTGGGTTTTATTGGTTTCTATTGGGTTTCGGGTTTTATGGGTTAAACAGCGATTTTTTCAAAAGGGCCAACTTGATGAGTTCAAGATTTGTTCATTTTTAAGTTATTACAATAAACTTAAAGATTCTGTTCACGTCAAATAACAGCAAAAAATTTGCAAGTTTTTAATTGCAAAAGTTTCAGAATTTTAACCGTAAAATATTTAATTATTAGTAAAACAAAAACTAAAATTGGACTAAGTTCAAACGTTTTGGGTAGGTTTTCAGTGTTATTAAGGTGGACTTACCTAATAAAAGTTACAGTCTTGGGTTTTTATTTGGTAAATGCTTGGGTGTTTGAACCGTAATAGATTATTGGGTTCGCATCACTTCTGTTATGTGGTTCTTGCTAAATCTTTACTTTTTTGTGTGCTTTTTTCTATCAACTTTGTCGAATAAATGTAGCAATACCGCTCTGTTATGTGGCTATGTGTCAGGGTCGTGTTTGCACATCGCAAAAAGACGCATCAACCTGATGAAATCATTAGCAAGAAATTTGTGCTGGCGACCGAGATATTTGAGTTTGGACCGCTGCTCGCTGGCAAATCTCGCGACAAGTAAACTACGCTTATCACCCAAACTCCACTTTTTTGATTTGTAGCGGATATTTTGTAAGTGCCATTTTGGTTTTTCTGACCCAAAGAACACAGCGTTATGTTGAGTTGTAATCAGGCCCATCGAGAGCCACAGTGGGGACCGGGGAAACATTCTTGCGGGGCCCCTCTGGAACAAAATGTTTGAATTTTTTTCTAAAAATGGCGTATTTTGGTGTACTTTATATTTTTGACCGATGGCTTCCCCCAAACGTCGTGAGGCCCGGAGTAACTTACTTCCTACCCTACCTACCCCTTTCGATGGGCCTGGTTGTAATGCGTATTTTATCTGTGTTGTGCTCGTGTGTTCTTGAAATAACTAAATAAATGTTAGGCATGTTTAACAACAAACTTTCAGCATGTTGACATGTGAAGATGTTGCACAAGTTGTTGAGTTGGCAACAAGTCTGCAGCAAAAATTATAGTAGTCGAGTTTGGGCTTTGACTAGTTTTTTTCACTTGCCTTTCATGGTGAATAAAGATGTGTTTACTCATAATGTTCTGAACATTTTCAAGTGCATATAATTCGCGATCTTTGTTGTTATGGCCTTCACTTTGTATCGACGAAGGATGTTTACTGCAAACAGTTTAATTTGTTCAGCTCGGTGTCATGTGCTGAGCAGGTATAAAGACGGCAAATATCCGGAGAACATGGAGAAGTTTGTGATTAGCAACTCATCACCACTGGAAGCTGATGTCAGTTTCTGTTTTCTCAATGACAACAAAGCGGACACGTTTTTACTCGACCCACCGACTACGCTTCTCAAACCGGCCCAACAACAGGTAGAATGTCAGACACCATTCAGTTTTTTTCTTCAAGACTCGAAATTTAAATTTCATTTAAATTTCAATTTCCATAAGAATTAAAAAGTTAGAAACTGCAACTCGGTGATAAGTCAGCATTTCAGTATTAAACTGTGTGCTGTATGGGGTGCATTTTTGCTTACATATTATGTTGATTGTTATTGCCGCCAGTGTCATTAATATAAATAATTTTACATTTTGCACCTTTTTTTCACTGTAGAATTGTGACGAATATTATTTGCAAATTTTTTGCTGAATTAGTTGCTTATATTTTTAAAAAATATGTTACAGATGTATTTGTATTGATAATGTTTCCTTAGCCCTTAGCTCTCAGCCACACAGAAGTTTAAACAGCGAGACCATGGAAACGGAGTAGTGCATCGCGCGCTGTGCCGGTTTATGCCAAGATTGTCACCTGTACTCATTGAGTTTATCCACAAAGGGATGGCCAGGCTGAGTTGACCTGGGTGGCTGGTTACATGCCGAGATGGTTTAGCCATTTGCTGACGATCACTCGTGCAAGTACTGACCGGGCCTGGCGTACAGTAACTCTGTTGAAGAGAGCTTGTCTGTGCGCTGTAGGAGCTGTGTGTCTGGGCGTACCCTAAAGGCTCAGGAGTGTTTGAAGACATGGTGGTATGCTGCATCAAAGACAATCCAGAACCGGTTGTATTCAAGCTGCGTTGCTACGGCGTGCGACCCGAGATTGAACTCGACAGGAAATCACTTCACTTTGACAAAGTTCTTCTGCATCGGTAACACATCATCTTGCACTTCTACTAAACTAGAAATGCACATTGACCCAGTGCCGACAGAGTTCGGACATATCACTGCAAAAATATTGCTATGGCGCCTCTCATCTTTAAAACAGGGGCGCTGTAATACGCAACCGTTAAAATGTAAAGATTAAATATAATTAAAATGAATCTAGGGTAGAAAACGTTTAAAAACTAAAATAAAGCATATAGTGTAAAATGTTTGCTGTAAAAGTGAGTTTTGCGCTGGCGTAAAAACATAGTTTGAGACTTGGCATCACAGGCGCGCAGTAGCGCAGCCGTGTGTTAATGGCGACCGGCTAAGTCAATGGAAATATAACGGGCATTTTTCTTATTTAAATATACCTTTTTTAATGGCTGGCCTACAGGTTAGACCGATCGGCGGATTTTACGCGCAATGGCTCAAACGACGCGTGAGTGAGTGAGTGAGTAGTTTCTTAACGGCACATCAGCACATAATAGGCCATTCAGTGCCATACATGGTTAAAATTAGTTAAAAGCAGTTGATATATGTATTAAAAGCAAAGTTAAAATACTTGTTAAGATCAAGGCTATTAAGCTAATGTAAAACATGGCTCAAACGACGCGATCTTACGTAAGGGTGTGCATGCGCATTGAACGTTTTTGCGTTCAAAAATACGCCCTTGTGTAAAATTTTCACCTAAAACGGCCCTTAGTCGTCATCGTAGCCACATAGAAGTTGTATAGTGAATAGACAATATGGCATCAAGAATTCCAAATATGTAATCATTTTTGACGTTCTGCTTAAAGGTCACGTGACAACGGGCATGCACAGTGAACTTTTAGCCCTTGACATTGGCTAAACACAAATTTGAGGCTTTATATCTCCATAACGGTGCAAGATAGACACATGGTCATCATTGATCACCAATAGGAAAGTGACCACGGCGAGTCCAATGGTCACGTGACCGATGACGTCATGTGACACCAGGAAGTCAGGGTCTTGATTCCAAACTCTTTGAGGCTTTGCGTTTTTACAGTCACGCAAAACTTATAAATTATTATTTACCGCCTATAAAAGAACATTGTTTTAGTAATAAAACAGCAAATATAAATGTGCAAAACATCAAAATAAATGTACAAAACGTCAGTTTATACGCTTGTTAACGGCGACACGCAGTGACTGACACTACAAAAACAGCAAAAGTCATAAAGGTGATACTATTCAACAACACATTGACAGTTAGGCAATGTGATGGTAAGTGGTGTCACCTTTTTATGATTTTTGCCGTTTACGAAGTGTCAGTCACTGCGTGTCGCCGTTAACAAGCGTTTAAACTGATGTTTTGTACATTTATTTTGAGCATAGTCTATGCGGCCGTTCGCCTATCTATATGCTACACTTAAAGCACAGCCTTAAATTTAACCTAAACTCCAAACTGTGATCTATTAAACTGAAATTGGCACAAGGTTACTTTTTCTCCGGCGCACATCCACGCCATTTTGTTTTTCGACGCCTTTTCATTTTCGAATTAAGAGCCCGTGTGGACAGTCAGACGGACGGAGGGGCTAGACCCATAATGCGGCCTATTAGGACGGCCACATAATAATAAATACGTGAATAATAATAATTGATAATTTGCAGTACAGCTTGTTGTGGTTGAAAAACATGTTTAAAGTGACAAAAAAACTAAACTGAATTCGCTTAGTACATTTCGTAAACTGACTTTTTAGTTCAGTTCAGTTCTGACACTCAGTACACGCCTTAAGACATCAGGACGGGTATATCCATGTGTGAGTGTAGCAAAGACACGCAGACTCTGACGCTACGTAACGCCACTCTGCTGCCGGTGGCTTGGCGTCTCACTGGACTGGACACGCTCGGTGATGACTTCTCCGTCTCTCAGGAGTCTGGCGTCGTTCAGGCTAAAACCGATTTCATACTCAACGTTTTCTTCCGCGCGCTGAAACCTGTCACCACAAACCGCAAGGCTGTCAGAATCGAGGTAATTTCTTGTACTATGCGTTACTACTTACCTTCACTTTTTTTCTTTACCTTCTTCTTCAGCCTTTAGTGTTAGACCAGCGCGATCTGTTGGCTGTTCACTGACTGTTTTCGTACAAACACGCTCGGGTCCAAAGAATAACAATAGCGTTCCTGGTAATTGTCCAATAAGTTGCATTTTCATTTGCTGCCGAAAGTAGAACATGAAATGGGTCACTAACGGCAATTACTAGTCGGCTGTTTTCACTGCATACATAATGTTTTTTTTTCAGATAACCCAACTGCAGGCTTCACAAAGATCATGTTGTTATTCTTTTTGTCAGGAAACCATCACGCCTATCTGAAAAGCCTCATAAGGTAGAAATAACAACGCAGTGAATAAAATAATAATAAATGTTTATTTATAATTTGCAGCACTGCAGTGTTAACGCAGCTTATGAGCAAAGCGTGACGGAGACGTTTACGCTTGATTAGATACAGTATCATTTTTATTCTTTTACGACCAGCTTGCATCGTGTTTAGTTTAGGCCCATCACTGATGTGGCTAGTAAAAGAATTTTAAAAGTCGGCCTATATTTGATGAAGATATGAATTTATGAAAATTAAGAGCTTGTTATGGACCACCCGGTATGTAGTGTTGTCTGTATGCACGCTGGTCTATACAGGTGTCAGACGTTGACAATATTCTCGGCCTGCTGCAGACTGAAATTATACAAGTCCACGCCGAGGCTTATGATGTCGCCCTTGACATGAGTTTCCCTAAAGGTCCGTAAGAATGTTTTACATTTAACCAACCTCTTCTAACATTGGTGCTTTACGATGCTAGACTGATGGGGTTGATAGCTCGCGATATTTCACAGCTTTGTCTGAGTCAGTTTGGCCGCTTGCTTGGGCGCTTTCTTGATATTCAAATTTATATAAAATCGTCAGCATTGTTACACATGTACAGTAGTTATTGGTGTAGATTCAACGTAGAGTGTAGGCATAATGCAAGACAATACATGCACGTGTTCTACTGCAGCGGATTTTGCTGTTAGGAGCAGAGGGCGGTTTTGACTTTGACGCCGTCCGAGTGTCGGAAGAAGCCAAGTTGTCATGCACTGTCAAGAACAAAGGCAAATACGACATCTCCTACTCGTGAGTCAGTCTGTTTCGGTTTCACGGCAAAACAGTCAAGAAACAGACAAACGTAATATTGAGCTATCAGAATCTAGCAGACGTTGCCTTTCAGTACAGAGTAAAGGCTGGTGATAAACGATTCAATCGATTCTAATAATAAACAGAAACAGCTAGCACTTTCGTGGCCAGTAAAAAAAATAAACGTTACAGCATCTTTTCAAACTCGCCATCACATAATTACGTTTATAGGCTGATGCAAAGGCTCTGTACTGATGGCACAACAATAAAATAACCATATATTTTATCTGATTTTTTAACATTTTTTTCTTTTATTGTATTCTGCACTTCGGACACGTTTTCGTTTTCGTCAACATTATCTTGCCTGTTCTTGTCCCAGCTCCTTGAGTTGTGAGTAATTCATGTCCTTGTTACTTGTCTCCAGTAGCCAGCTCAGTAACATTTCTTTCGGTTTCCCTTTTCCTTCTTTCCCTGGCAGTCGACCTTCCAACACTGTTCTTACCAAAGAGCCATGATGAAACACATGTCTCAACCACTTTTTCCGTCTATTCCTCGGTGTGTTTATGAATTTTTTTCTTGTTTTGACTGATTTCAGCATTTCATCATTCTTTTTATGTTTTGTCCAATGTCCATGTTTCACTTCCGTATTACTCCATACAAATGCTTTGACTATGCGTTTTTTAGCTGGTGGCTGAGGGATCCACACATGAGATCTTTCTATTAATTGAAAGCTTCCTTTGTCAATGGAATGCGATTTTCTAGCATAACATTGCGAAAACGATTGTAATTATACCTGCGATGTTTGTGTGTAGGTTTGTACTGGATCCTACGGCGACGTGTTCTCGAGACATCTGCAACATGTTCAGTGTATCTCCGCAGCAGGGCGCGCTATCGCCGTCCGACCGGCCGGCCACTGTCCAGCTGACTTTCTTGTCCAGTCGTGAAGTCAGTGTGAAGGACGAGCCAATACTGCGCTGTCAGGTGGTGGAACCGAACATTGGAGACTCTGGTGAAGTCATCGCCAGCATCCCGATCAAAGTCACCGTCCGATCAACCTTCACCAAGTCAGTCGCTCAGCCTCTCACTGTGTGCTAGTTCCTACAGGATGGGCACAAAAACTAAGTTATTGTACTTTGTCCATATGTTTGCTAAACATTGCCGATTTTTACGCGCGAAAGCAGCTCTGCTTTCAGCGCGTCTTAGCCATCGCAATTCTGTCCGTCCGTCTGTCTCTCTGTCTGTCTGTCCGTCCGTCTGTCTGTCACACGGGTGGATCAGGCAAAAACGGTCCAAGCTAGGATCACCAAATCTTCACCGTCGGCCGCCCGGAAGACTCTTGTTTCAGGAACCGTAAAGCTTTTCCATAAATTCGAAAGGGATCACCCCGAACGAGGGCCCTAAATGAGAGGGGGGTGGTCAAAATTTGTGATTTTCGGCCAAAAACTCGCTGTATCTCAGTAACGGTGCGAGATAGGGCTTAGGTTACTATTAATCACTAATAGGAAATCGTATACTGGCTTTCGATTGCCACCGAATTCAATGACCTT
>Ga0056128_1001299_pt1 | contig 27362 bp, 27 predicted proteins | sample WorMetLIZISLAND2_FD_71113 | JGI IMG/M metagenome (GOLD analysis project Ga0056128, IMG submission 71113) | Marine gutless worms symbiont microbial communities from Max Planck institute for Marine Microbiology, Germany - Olavius geniculatus... ... | reverse complement strand
GGATCAGCTGATCCAAGTTCAACTTGGTGCAACATAATTCAGCGTGAACTCGGTTCAACTCTTGATCTAGGTTCAGCTGAACCAAGATCATGAACGACGTTGGTGCAACTCGCCCTTAGAGAATCAGACAAAATGAAAAGCAGACATAATTAAACAATAAACTGTAAACCAGAAATAAAGTGTCGCACCATCGACAACGAGTAAACTGACTATTTTAATCAATGCATTAACACGAAACAACAGCCAAATAACATGCACCTAAAACATCTAACAATGTACAAATAAAAAGTGACTAAAGTAACAGGTAACAGCTAGAAAAAAACAATATGCTGAAGAGAGAGAAAGCACATACATGAATATAAACACAATTAGAGGCACACGATATAAATAAATAAAAGATAACATAAGATGTCAAAGTGACAGTTAATGCTGAATATCAGCAAACTGTCAAACTGTGAAATATAAACTGACCTTGAAGTTTGAGGAGGTCTGATCTCTTGGAATCTACATCTGGTCGTTCTGCCTTCAACACTTGGTTCAGACACTGGCTCTGCAGACTGCTGCGGGTCACTGTGAAGTTGACGAACGTCACACGAGAACACAGGTCTGGCAGAAACTCCACCTGCACATCCAATCAAAGGTAGAGGTAAAGTGGGTCGTATCTCACGAGGGGCATAGGCAAGGTGTTCATCGCCCTTTTTATGACTGTTCAGCCCAAACTGGATAGACCACTGAGCCCGTAATGCATGGCTAAACCGACGTCAGACCTACGGTAACTTTCCCAGCCGCAGTGTCACCGTCCTTTGACTGGTACCATATTATACCATATTGAACAGTGTCACATGTGTGAACAACTTGCCCGGGGTTGTTACCTCGCAGAGTCCCCAGCTAAGAGTTGAACCAGCAACTTCGTGATCGTTGGTCCGATCAACCAGTCTCTCAATCAATCATTCATAGAATGAGATTTATGCAATTCAGAGGTGTTTGACATTCTGCTACTTCTGCTACACACTAAAGCTCAATTAGATTTATAAGTGAGCGAGCGAGTAGTTTCCAGTTTCTCAATGGCAGGCACATCACCACAAACAAAGCCAGCTAGTGCAATTACACATATGTGATAAAAACAGGTTAAAAGCAAGCAAAATAAATCGTTATCAAATTAGCAAAAATAACTAAAAAATCAAGAGAAAACAAAAAGAGAATAGCAATGTTATAGACTATGGTGAAAATCAACTGCATTTTGCATGTCAATTTCTCCTAAAAGTTTTTTCGCCAGGTAGAATATTAGAAACTGTACCAGTATAAGGTCTTAATGAAGAAAACTAACAAAAATTCTCACTGCAGCAAAAACCCAGCTATTGGTTAACAGAATGTAATAAACAATTTGCAAAAAGCATTACTATTATCAGAATTTATTATTACTGTTATCATAATTAGTTACTACCGTTGGGTCACGAGTTGACAGGAAAATAGTGAAAGATGGTGACAGGTCAATATCCTGATCCCCCAGAGTTATGAGGACACGTCCTCCGGTTCGTCTCAGTTCTCGGTTCAGCACCGGATTCAGAATTGGGTCATAGCTCTCCACGTCCTGCACCAGCAGCGGGTTGCCAAAACGCAGAGCACTTTCGAGATTCTTGCGGAAAGCATCATCCAGGAAGCTACAAACACAAAATAAACCAGCAGAATGACAACACATCTGCACACCGAAACAAACTAAGATGATGTTTTTTCCACAACCGATGCCTGAAAGACATCGCAGATTACACAGTTTGTTATTTTACTACATCGTACAAAATATGCCTTGCAAACGTTATTATAATATTCTTCATTTCTGACATGTCAGTGATTTAGCGCTGTTGGAGAGGAATCATGCGAAAGTTCTGCTCAATAACTGCCAACTTCTCACTGATAAAAACCGTGTCTAACTAAAGTAACTTTGGAAAGAATTGTCAGCTGTGGTGACAACTTGTGGTGGTGGCAGCGGTGGTAGTTGTAGTCGCAGCAGTAGGAGTAGTACCGAGTAATGGCATAAGAGAGCTCACAGCTCTACGATGTTGCTGCTGACCTGGTTTTGGTGATTTTCTTGTCCTTGTATTCATTGAGGATGAACTCTGTGGCTTGTCCAGATGGATCAATGATGAGTGGATAGCGATTGAATCTGTTGAGCATGATTGCATTCTCAGTACACAGGTCGTCTGTCGGCAGACTGTTGGCTTGCCAGCGAAGACGGTCATCAGCATTCGACAAATACTGCAACAAGATATTATAAAATATCCTGCATAGCACCAAACGGTACTAATGCAGCAAGTTCTTAACAGGTGTTCTTTCATTATTTACAGCAACCCTTAGTCCCCAAAACCAGCTAGAACTGGAGTAACTCGAATACAATTAATAACTATAATTAGTTTCTTAATGGCACACCAGCATGTGCCAGGCCATTCATTGCTACAGAAGTTAAAAAACAAAATTAAAGCTATTTAACTATAACAACAACCAATAAGGGACTGTAAGTATATTATTCACGTTTTTTCCACAAGAAATAAACAATGTTTTATGTTTACAAAAAGGAGACATGTCAATGACATCAGAATGCAGACACCCAAACTGGTAAATATTCAATACCGTACTTGATTCATTTATGAGGGATCACCATTTTTATACCAAATGTTGATTTCTTTCAAATTCATTGAAAAATACTAGCCACAAAATACACCAGTTCAAAACATTCAGTAACAGTGTTCTAGAGACCGACATTTTATGCGCACAGAGTGCACATGGGAGAAATTCAACAATCAGAATGGAAGGATACCTCAATACGAGCGATGTCCGACTTGAACTGAATGTGAGCCTGCTGCATGTGATTGCACCAAGCTGTGAACAGGTTCTGACGCATGTGCTGGTCAAAGTAACCTGCAACAGATAGCAGCACTTTGGTACATACTTCATGGAAACGGGGCTTGAAGTGGAGTGGTGGTACCAGCACTTCCTTGGCCACCTGTAAAGCATTCAGCCACTTCCTTCATGAGATAATTACCAAATAATATATCTAATACATGATACGAGATCTGCAAACACACTCTCCACAGTTCGCATACAACAGTTATTTTTTCTACTTCAAGCCTTGCATCGAAACGAAACTATTCTGACAAGAAAAGAAGCAAGCACTGAATGCCAACATGATATATGACTGTCCATCCAGTTGCTGAGCATCTCACACATTAACGGCAAATTAAGTCATTGCACTAGCTATGATTCCACTGCCCAGGTGTATGCTGAGTTGGTAGAAAGGTTACTCCTGCCCCTGAAGAGATAAGAAATTCATATCAGTTTTGGTTTCCAGCTAAGAGTATGAACAGGCAAGACAGACAGATTAACATAATGGTACGTACTGCAGCCTACTACGAAAGTAACAATTCCAACATTATATTTTTTTGAAATCACATCTATTTAGTTCCCAAAAATTAAATACTAAAACTGAACTTATTCAAGATAACCTTAGGTTCTGTATTCAATTTTTGGGAACACTGACTAAATAGATGCAACTTCCAAAAATATAATGTTGGTAATTTTTACTGACACAATGCCACATTATATAATCACTACATCTATCTGACCATCTGGTAAGAATTAGGATTAAGCATATATCAGGGATGCTTAAAAGGTTACAATTTAAAGGACGTGTATAGCTAGCTCTTCACAGGGAATCCATCACCGAGTACAGAGTGTCACCTGCCATATGGGATCACAAAGTATTACCTGCCACCCAATGCAGATGAATGCACCTTGCCTTAACCCCCAGACAGGCCGATACTCGATTCACCTACCCTGGAGGGATAAAAAGCTGAGTTAACCTAGGTGCTGGTTATATATGTAGACAGTTTACCTGTCCGCAGCAGTAACCACACGATAGTGACCCTACAGCGAGTCAAACCAATGACCTCTCTATCGGAAATCATATGTCTTTCCATTACGCTACCAAGCCCTTAAAAAAGCAGTTTGGTAGCTTCTTGGTAGCACAACAAAACAGGTTCACTGTCAATGTTGAGTACCGGTCCAAAATTGACTAAAATAAGAGAAATGTCGAGAAAAACTGCTGAACCTGCATAGGCCATGAAAGCCGACATGAGTAGCACGTCTCCAATGATTGTTGACATCTGATTCTTGAACGTCTCACTGCCCTGCTCCCATCGTCCGCGCTCCCCAGTCAGTCTTTTCAACAACGCAACACTTCTCTCCACCTGCAGCATGCCGGCAGTACACCACGTCTTTACACTCAATCTCAGTCAGATTCTTATCATACATCTTCACAGTCTTCAATCGAGCTTTGATGGTGTAAGCAAATTTGACGATGTTCTGAAACACAAATTTATGCCTAAGCCAGAAGTAAAAAGGTAAAGGTAAAAGCAATCCTGTAGCCAACAACAGTGCTCTCTCAGAGCTCTGTGTCTGCAGGGGTGGTGCTCATCTCCATCTCTAGGCCCTGAGCTGGCAGAGTGCAAACACAGCTCAGTTACATGGGCAGTATGCCAGACCTCTCCTATGTACTGCCGTTAGCTTGCCAGCCATGAGGCCAGTACCAAATTATACTGCTTGGTGACAAAGGCACATGTGTGTAAACAACTTGCCCAAGCTTGTTACCTGGCACTGAGGAGAGGTCTAATCAGATGCTACCGCTACACTACCAGACACACAGAAGTAACTGGCCAATTTTTCAGTGGAATTAATCAAGCCATGTGTTCATTGAATCACTTATTTACTTACATTAGTTTAAATCACGAGCATAGTTGCCAAATAAATTCTAATGACTTCTGCTTATTTCCTTGTTCAAGATGATATTAAGATAGGTACCAAACCTCCCACAGCATTCTACCTAAAAGCAAAGTTTCAACTTTCGACATGTTATACTTCCCTGGATATGGAAGAAAACACTGAAATAATGTTCACACATAATCACAGGCCGCATTCTACAACAAATATTGATACCTTGGTTTCAACAGCAGCCAGGTCGGCTTTAATGGCCTGTGCCTGGCTGATGAGTACGGCATATTCTTCCTTGTAGCGGGCAATGCTGCGCTCCAGGCCAGCTATCACACTCAGCATCTCATCATTCTTGCGGCGATTCTCATTCGCTTCCACTTCCAGTGCTTTCAGCTCATTCTTCAGAGGCTCCACACGGTTCAGCATGTCCGAGTAATTGGTCTGTACAGACAGTGAGTGAGTGAGTGAGTAGTTTCTTAACGGCACATCAACACAAAATAGGCCATTCAGTCCCACAAATGGTTAAAAGCAGTTATGTATCCGTTGAATGCAAAGATAAAGAACTTGCTATAATCAAATCTATTAAGCTAATGTAAAAAAGGTATATACGACTGTAAATGCTAATATCATTAACAAAAGCGATGATGTTGCAAGGTGCAACATTTTCAAAAATGTTGCTGAGTGTATCAACTCCAAGATATCTTTGTACAGACAGAATCATGACAACATTATCAGTAACTAACTCTAAGCAAACTAAAAATTACTTATACAACACAGACAGAAGTTAGTGAAATTAAATCAACTAAACTTCTGAGTACGACAGAATTAGCAGAGAGGGAACACACAAAGATGCCGCTGCCAACAGTTAAGATTTCGGTCAGAAAAATAAAAAAAATTTGTTAAGTGACAGCCATAAATTTGCAATTCCAGTCGCAGTAACTGGAATTAATAAAACGTCAGAAACATGCATCATTTCTAACATTAAATGTGAGACCTGAGCTATAGCCCACTTGACCATTGGTCCACAAGCCTGCGATGCACGATTCACTTTCTCGAAGTTGTACTCCGGGTTTTCTATGTATTTCGTCATCATCTTCTGACGTATGTCATCACTAAATATGAACAAAGCATATGCACCATGCTCGGCATAAATAACATCAGCCTTTACTTTGATTTAATGCTGTACTTCATCACAAGATCTTTCTAGCAAATGTCAACAGAAAATAATAAGCACAAAATATGACATTTTAAATTAAAAAAATTCTAAAAATGCTCTCAAAATATCCAAAAAGGCAGAACACAAGATAAAAAATTTCACAAAATAAATGACACATTTAAGACATATCAGTATGCAAGACAGCAAGATGGTACATATTTAATGTCTTGTATACATTCACTCAATTTCAAAAGTACATATTTTCACAATTGTGACAGAAACTGATGTTGCTGGTAATGCATAAATCACACCTATTCTGAAGCGGAATTGATCTTGAGATGCAATACATTTAACACAGCCACATAAAGTTACATAACAAGAGATATCCGAGTAATTAGTGCAATATAGCAGCTGCGTGACATACGATATGTCATCAGTTGAGAAATTGACAATAGTGTTGATGAAGTTTTCGCGAACAATGACGCTGCGAATGGCCTTCCAGTCCTGTGCGTTCTCTCCAAGCAGCAGACAGATTGACTCCAGAGCCAGCTTGACTGGTGTAGGTGGGTTTCCCATTGATCGCACCTCGACCAAGTGCTGCTTCTTGATCGACTTCACGGCTGCAAGTGCGACAGCAAAAACCAAACCACAAACGTAACATGCACAACAAAAGCCTACAAATCCACAGTGGCTCTGTATCTACGGGATGAAAAAATAAAAGCAGAATTAATATTACTTTTTCTCTCAAACATACCTAAGACATTGTTATGTGACACAATGCAGGAAAGAATGCAGGGTAAAACAAGATTGCTCAACGTGGCTCGTCGATAATGACTAACATTGCAGAGTGAACTGGAGGAAAATAATTTTTAACCATACATCAGCACAAGATTTCGAGATACCTCACTATCACAAACTGATATACTCATTCTTTCATTCACTTTACTCCTACTCCAATTTGCCACCACAGTGCACAATACGGTACAAAATTGTACACATGTAAATAACTAAAAAGACAAGGATGACAATTCTTGATTAAAAATGAACAGAAGGATCTAAAACAACTTCAAAGAAAATGACTGCAGTGCCAAACTGCAAACTTTCTTTCACTGAATGAGCTCATACTATAATAATGATGTATGTTAATAAGTTATTACAAATTCCATTAATATAAAACCTTTATTTTGACTGTTGACATTTCAGCAACCGCTACAAAGACAGCAGCGACTGCTAAAATGTCAACAGTCTAAATAAAAATAAAAGCTGTACATTGATTGAATTTGTATAACTTATTAAGTTACCGTGTATATTCAAAGATATGATGTGTATGACAAATAGGCCTATGCTGTATTCATCAATCATGGTCTACCTTGCTGAGCTTCAATGACGGCCGGCTCAACCTTCGCCAGATCATTACGAACACTTTCCTGCTTCTCGGCAATCACTTTGGTCTGAGCCTCCAGCGCCTGCTGTATCTCCTGCGATGCCATCTTCTTACGCTCTGCCTCCTGCTGGTCTTTCACCTGCAATGAACACCAACATTAACATCCTTGAACAGACTCATCAGGTTGAAATGTTAATACGACCTTTATTTTGATACAAATTGTTGGCGTTTTAGCAACTGTCTGCCTTTTTTGAAACAAATGTCCACCAGGTGTCACTATGGCGGAGAGTAAGTAGTCATAGATGTGTGAAAATTGTACAAATTGATATGGGGTTCTCAGTAACGAGATGAGGGGTTCTACCAACTTCTACATGCCGGGAATACAGTCTAGCATGCAAAAATGAACTAACAGTTGCAACGATTTAGCAATCATACATCCAATGTATGGCCATTCAATCCATCCACTGATCAATCCATCTATCAATCAGTCAACCAATTTGCAGTGTATATAATATCTCAATCTGCTTCCCGAAGTACAGAGAAATGCAACTGAGTGAGTGAGTGAGTGAGTAGTAAACTGCAGGTTACCATCTGTTTCAGTTTAGCATTGGCCAAGTTGTTCTTCTCCTCGAGCTCATTGCGTTTGATTGACAGCGAGCACTGCAGCTCCTCCACTTGCTCGACGGTCTCGTGGATCTTACGCAGTCCAATGTTGAGATGATGCTGCTGCTCTTCCAGGTCAGATCTCTTCTCATTGTACAGCTTCACCTGCAATGCATCCATCAACCTGCTCCATCAACTGTCGGCCCAATACACAGATATATAAGTCTCTGCGACTTTCAAAAAATGGAAAAAGCTATGGCACGAACTAATAACCTAAAATTAGCTTTAATTTCATACACAAGAATCAAATAACACGAAAACATAAAAACCATGAACTAACTGTAACATTAATCTAACAGTGAATCCTGTAACAATGACCTAAACCTCTGTTGTAACAGCAGTAACCGCAATAGTAACAGATACAATGACACAACTACAACTAAATATGAGTTGCTGACATTATTGAGTTATGCTTCAAAATATAAAAGATAATTTGTAAAAGGCATTCAATAAATAGCATTACAAAGAAACTTAGCAAACATTGATCTTCATCTCTATAGTTAATCATAAAACTAAATTTGTAACAGTCGTAGATGAAAATTATGACACAAACAACACACAGAATCACACACAGCACACAAAAAATGCTGAAAAGGATTACATAGTGGTTGATGAAGTCAAGGTAGTGTCGTGGGGTGATAGCCATAGTGCGGCCACCACGGCGAGCAACTCGAGCATTGGCCTGATGCAACGTCTGATGGACAAAGACGAACGTTGAGATGACAGCATCACGGTGACTCAGTGGTAATGATATGTTGTCACAGATCGGCACAACATTCGCTGGTGATATGTACTAGCCATACAGACACAGACAAAGAGTAAACAACTGACAGACCCATGCACACAAACAGACAGACGGACTGACAAGCATAAATGACTGATAACATCAAACTGACTTAACTACTCTGTAGAATTCATTTTCCCCGACTTTTCCCTGACTTTCCAGGAGGAAATTAATCGCTTCCCTGACTAATTTGTTCATGTGAAACATCAATGTCGATTTTCAATCGCATGCAATCAAACTAGAAACAAGGACAGCAGAACAAATTCAAAAGTGGAGGAACAAATAATCTGCAAGCAAACCGAGCAAGAAAAATTTTGAACTGTCGTACGCAGTCTGCAGGGCACAGCATTCAACGTCGATATATACTAGACAGACAAACATGCACTGGACATTGAATTTTAGAACAAAATGAATTATCCAGCGACTGCCTCTCTTAGCTAGTGTAAATACTGCATACAACAAATTGCTATACAACGTGGACGCAGCAGATTAACTATTGCATTTGCAAAGTTTGAATGACTAATCAGCAGTTAAAGCCAATATTCTCCGTGGTTCACCATGATTACTAATGACCTGACGTTAACTACAACAGCAAACAGCTTAAAAATATCAATATCATCGCACTATTTCACCTAAGCACATTATGTTAATTAATTAGTTAGTAAATTTAGTGAAAAGTATTTATGTGCATGCAGTCTTAAAAATCCATTAAGAATAAAATAAGTACTCAAGACAGTCAGTCATATGGTACGAATTGTATAAGTGACTGGACACATACGTTGGTTTTCTCCAGATCAATCTTGCTGGTGAACTCCTTGCCTACTTGATACAGAGCTCCTGTGCTCCAGTCTCCGAACCAGTTCAGCACACATCTGCATAGCATCACAGCTATCACTGACACTGATGAAGTGAATGCACCCCACTTCAACCCCAGGCAAACAGGCCGATACTCGAATTACCTACACTGGAGAGATGGAAGGCTAAACTGACCTTGGTGATGGTTATATACCAAGACGGTTTACCTATCCAGTCCACTCACCCATCCAAGTAGTAACCAGTTCATAGCAACCCGACAAACCAACAACCTCACGATTGCAAGTCCAATGTGGTAACTCTTATACCAACTACTAAGTCATTCTTCCCATGTTACATGTATACTGGACAGTTCAGTTAGTCCTAATGGCACTTTTAAAAGCAATTACCTTCAAAGAGACCACAAAACGATGTAGATAAAACAAAAACACAACAAATAGTAATTACGGTATAATACTAATTGCACTGCATCAGAACTATTATGCCACTACTGTATAATAATAAATAGGACATACAGTTTTCCGCGAGCCACGGAATTTTGAGCTGACAGGCAGAATTTGCAGAAGTTAAAAAATGACCAATGATTAGTACGATCGCCGGCTTAATAACATAATTAGACTAACTACATCACAGAGAAAAATCAAACTAAACTGCCTAAAACTGCATCCCTACTAATAATTACCATCGTATATGGCACAATCAAAAATAAACACAATGCAACTAATTGACAAATTGCACTCTTGAAAAGAAAAAACAATAGATAATATTCTCTGTATGTTGCTAGCATAACTGAGCGCCATGCCAGCATCCAAAAACTAAAGTTTTTTTCAACAGAACATAGCTTAGTTTACGCACATACGGACGGCCATGATAAGCCGTGGAATTTGGACAATTTTGCCGCGATCCACAGTGGAATTTTGTGAACTGGCCCGCAGAATTTGGAAAAATATTCCGTGGAAAACCATAGGCCGTAATAATAAATGTTAGTGTTAACAGTGATTTTTTCTGCAACATCTACCTGACGGCTGCCAAATTCCATGACATGTTGAGATTATTCAGACCCAGAGTCACCAAGACTATAAGTAAGCGTCTTGATGCATTTGATACCTATGGTGCCCATGGAAAATTCTACGGATACCATATACCAGGCACACTAAAAACGAGACAGTTCGAGACGTTACTGCTTGTATACCAGTCTCTGAAGTGGTCAGGTCGAACCGTCTAAGGTTCTTTGGCCACCTGCCTTGCACAGCCCCAGCAGCACCACCGCATCATAGCCGCCACGCTCCGTCCACCCGCTGAATGGAGGAGACGATCGAACGTCCAAGAACAACTTGGCTCAGAACAGTTGATGAAGACGTCCAGCCTCGGAACTTTGGAGTTTACACTGCCTGGAAGAAGGCCAAGGATAGGGACATCTGGCAACAAGTCATCAGTACGGCAACACTCTGACAGGAGTTCTCCAAGAAAAAGAAGAAGAAGAAGAAGAAGAAGAGTCATCAAGCACTGATTGTCATAATAATGCCAAACAGTGAAACAGAACGGTATATAAGTTCTAGGAAAACAGACCTGTTGAACAGAGCTGGTGACGTGGCAGCTCTGTCTTTTAGACCTTCGGACGATGGGTTCATAGTAAACACAACGTGAAGGTTGTACATCACCTGACAATATGCATCAACAACCACAACATCTCACAAGTCATGACAAATACAAATATCCAGTTAGAGTTCTGCACATCTACAAATTCACTGAAATTAATGACTACCTGTCCACAGGTCTTTTAATTCTTCAGTGCTTCGATGACATTGTTCAACAACAGAAAATATTTCAAGAGATTGCTTCAGTATGTTTTTACAAGCTTAGTCAACACTGAAAACATTCACCTTGCTACAAATAATTAGATCACTCACACATTATACATTAGACAAGCTCCGTAAATGAACAAAGTGCTTAATAACCATTAACTACCTGCACAAATGACAGTAAGCAAACCAAATAAAAGCTATTCCCATGATGTCAACAGCGGAACATTTTGGCACAACCAACACCTGGTTCATCAATACGCATTGCACTGTACAAAAGCAACGTAGAACAAAAACGTACACATAACACAGTGAAACAGCAAACATCAATAATATAATAACACTAGAAGTAATAATAACTGACCTGCTGAGTAAACCACTTGTACAGTTCTTCCTGTGAGTCAAGCATAAGACCATCTCTCTGTGCACCTTCCTTGCACTGGGTCATCAGCGTAGTCATCTCGTCTCCCTCGAACAAGCCAGGAACTTCACCGTTGGCCAGCAAAGTGTTCATTCGCTCAAGGAAACTTGAGTCCAGCACGTTTGACTCATCCATGATGAAACAGATTCTTTCTCCCTTAACATTATCAACGTATTTTCATCAAAGTCACTAAGGTCTTACTAGCTATGAGCGAGTGAGTGAGTGAGTAGGGTTTAACATCCCGCTCGACACAGTATAGGTCATTTCAGGAACGGCCTTTTCAGGCAGAATGCACACAAACACATAATAACGGGACAGTAAGTTCAACCTTTACAATAAAGAAACAGAAAGTTTAACCTTTACAGAAACACAAAAGCAGCTACATCACAACAGCATGCAACTGAAGGAATGAATCATTGCCATTGAGCTTCAATGAATCAGCTACAAATAAACGTAACAAGTTAACAAAAACGTTTGGCAAAAGAAAAACTGAAAAAAAGTATAAACTACAAAAGAATCAGAATCTCAGTTACAAAAAATATAAATACAGCACCGAAGAAAAACAAGCAATTGCAGCAAACTACTACTACTATTACTACTACTAATACTAATGATGTATACCCTGCATCCAGATCTGCGCAGAACTCCTCTCAGATCTTCGTCAAAATCGTCAGCCGTGTACTTGTTGTGAACTTTGACTTGAAAGACGCTGAGACCATTCATCCACGCGACAAAACGAGACAACGTTGTCTTGCCGGAACCACTGACTCCGATCAGCAGAAGATGACCCTGGGGCTGGCGAAAGATACGATCAATGCGTAGGACGTGGTCCAGCACTTCATCAAAAAGCACCAATGGAACATCCAACTCCTCCTCGTAGAACACCTACACGAAAACAATACAGTGTGACAGAAGACTAGATAATAGGCTGGTTGGTGTTTTACGACACTTTCTAACATTGTAGGCTACATCATAACCATTTATGTAAAGTAAAGTAAAGTCCTTTCCCGAGCCTTAAGGCCCATGGGGCGGCGCTGATCTCCGTTTCCTTGGCCCTCAGCCAGACACCAGTTTTTACACTGCGAGACCACAGATACGGAGCCAGTGTATCTGCTTACATCCCAGCGGTAAAGCCGGTACCAAATTATACTGCTTGGTGACAGAGGCACATGTGTGTGAACAACTTGCCTAAGGTCGTTTACCCAGCAGTGTACTGGTGCGGAGTCGAACCTGTGCCCCTGAGTGACCTAAGGATTACAAGTCCAGCACGTCACCATTAGACTACCGAGCCACTTTTATGTAAATACATAAATTTATAAAGCAACCAGGTCAAAAAAATGAATATTTATGAGGTGCTAAAGTAGATCACTATGGTGCAACGGAGAATGCCAATTGGAAATAAAAAATCTTAAAGTAATTCTTAAATGTTGTTAGAAATTCACATAAATGGTCACTGTCAGACAGTGAATTCGAAATGGTGAGATTCCACGCAAGAAGCCATTTTCGTGCCAATGCCATAACAATATTAATAGCAACGAACTAAATAATACAGCACAATGTCAAGGCTATTTAACTACATTTCAAAATGATAATCAAAATTACTTACTTACTTACTTACTTATAACAACACTACAAAGGGTTAACTTAATAAAAGCAATGCTGCAACTGTTAAAATTCTGTGAAAGTTATCTGAAAGTATGTAACACAAAACTGAAAAAAGAAATGCAAAATACTACACAACGTTTGGTATACTGCATATCACTCACGCAAACATTCATCCGATCTGCTAAGAACCCAGGTCCACAAAGATAGACAACAATAATACCTTGAGTCTGGCCTGAACATATTCACGGAGTCTCTCCTGTTCGACAGGCATGTAGTCCTTTGACAGCCAGTTGCTGTATAGGATCGGTCTCTTCAGTGTAGCTTCGCGGTTGATGTTAGGGAAGTGCTTCATAGCAATGCTGTCGATGCTTTCATTTGTCCACACTCTCTCCTCGGTCTCCTTCAGTCTTCATCAGCATCATAGAAACCATCCTCATTATTACTCACATACAATCAGTGATAACTCACAATGCATTTAAGCTCTATATGCACCAGCTACCTAGCAGAACTTGAAGCAAGTCACACATCATTACTTACGATACCTTCTAAGTTAAAAATCGTTCTTCTTTATTTGACACTAGGAGTAAAAAACAATGGCTATTCATCAGACAGATAAACATTTACTTTTGTCACACGAAAAAAAGGAAAGAAGAAAACGTCAGCATACTTTCGGTGAATCAGTGTCGTAGCTGTATTTAAACACCATTTAAATTGGTTGAAAAATGTGGGAGCTGTGTGGGGGTTCGAATTTTTGGCATTCCCACTGACTTGGCACATCACTTATACAATAGCTTGTTGCTACGGCACAAGCCGTGATTTGTTCCAGTTCATTGTCTCATCTAACCATCCGCCTCCCTATATAGGCACTGTCCTTCAACAACTAACAACAAACAGAGAGACCCAGGCAGTTTGCAGCAGTGCATACCTGTCCTGGAATAAGCGCTGTGCCTCGTGAGCCCAGATGCGAACAAGCCCTTCAATAGAGAGAGTCTCCAGAGGCCTCAGAGCCTCGCAAATACCACGGACCCAGCGGGTCATCTCACGCGGGCTGTAGATGTAATGTGGCTGCATGTCCTGCGTAAACTTATTCTGCACACAGATCACACATGATCCACCAGTTACAAACACACAAGTCCAGCTAAGTGGAACTGCCTGCACAATGTCGTCTCAGGCAGCCTTCAGGTGACAAATGAAAACCTGTTTTTATTCTCAGAATTTTTTAAACACTGACTATGATCAGTTACGACTTTTTTAATCTTTGACTGATGTACCGATGGTGTAATGCATCCATGGCAATGGATAGCGGTGGGGCTATAAATTTTACATAGTATATGACAACGATGATGATATGACAATACAGCATAAATGAGTCACTTAATTACGATTTTTCTTCTCCGAGTCCACATCTGCTTCCTGACATTATCACAGACACTATGAATTCGCTCACTGACAACTGGGAAAAATGCATTCCGGTACAATGTACAATGTATGACAAAACGGGACATTAAATATATTCACAAATGAATACTGTAACAAGCTGCAGCTTGTTGATCATAACCACTAATGCAGCTATCAACGTTGGGAATGAACCCAGTCTGACCTACCTGTGATAGCAGATAGAGCTCGACCATTGCATTAGTGAGTGGCTCGGCATAGGTACGCAGACTGGGTATCAGTCTCAGCATGGCGCGATTGAAAGTTCCGTAGATTTGCACGAGTGATGCCTGCCCAGGATAGTCGACGTACACTACCGGAACGTGGCGCAAGAATCTGACAATAACACGATTCAACTAAAGACTCGCATCATATCAGCAGCTACAGAAACTGAGATACACTAGTAGCAATAAGAACATCGCTATGCAACATACAAAACAAAGTCACTGAAGCCAAAAACTGCAGAGTGCTATTTCTCAAACAGTTTTCAACGTATGTCCACAAAACTTTGCCACACAGTCTACAATAAAGAATAAAACATCCGCATCGATGATTTCTTTTACACTGCATAAAGTTCACAAAACCAAGATACAAAAATATGACAAATGTCTGAGACAATGCAAAAATTTTCTTGTAAGAAAACCACACAAACAGGAAGCTACTTTTAATGGGGCACAATTGACAAAACTTCCTAGGCATTTTTCTAAAACTTTCCTGAGATCTGCCAATGTTCTTCCCAAGTCAGCAACTTAGTTATGTAAAAAAACTTTTCCTACCCTGTTCTTGCAATTTTTTTCTAAAATGGTTTTTTGTTACAGATATGCATCAGTCTCATTCTCCCCAACTTCTGCAATTTGCAAATTGGACAAGTAAGCACAAGATACATCAGAACATCAAATCAGCTGGCAAGAGACATACAATTATGACTGTGCAAAGAATAATAGCAAAAGACCTGTGTGAGAGAGGTTTACGTCCAGGATCAGTAGGTGGATTACATGCACCGACAAACTGAATGCGCTCAAACTTGACCCACGCCTGGTCCGACGTCCGATAGAAGCCACCGTGCTCAACCATCTGACGTAAAAAGGAAATGACACGCTGCGTTCCTGAATACACACAAACATGACAATATCAATCAATCTATCTTCACTGGCTACAAAAGTATCTGCAGTCTGTCTATTAGACACACAATACACACTGCAGATGCATCACACAGTTTAATTCTGCTGCAGAAGATCCTAACACATCAAGTATCAAATATGTCATCGCAGTATTAATGAATGAAAATATATCAAAGTCATCATAAATAAACTTTAATTATAGATTTTCCCATCAGAACTATGCACAATTACCTCACGACAACATAATTTTGATGCAAACAAACTCAAGTTCTTTAACGTACAAAGTTTTTCTTTCAAAAAGCAAGGTAACTAAAATAGGTCTAAGCTCTGTTTTGGATGTCTGTGCAGAAACTGTCAAAAAAGCTGTATTATCGCCATAGAAAACATCAAAATCAGATGCCTCTTTGATCTTTCTGACAAAGTGTACTATCTTTCTTGGCTTATATTTAACCAACCTATTTTCTACGCATCTCAAGTTGGGCAAGATCCAAAAAACTCAACTTGGCTTTTACTGATTACAATAAAGTAATGACAACTGACAACTGGCCAGCGGTAATGCACAGCTGACAGCTGGAAAAATGCCACAAGGGAAAAAATCTTTTGATGACTACACATAATAGACCCATGCTGGGTTGAGAGGGTAAGTGAGTAGGGTTTAACGAAACGCCTGACACAGTATAGGTCAATTCGGGGATGGCCTTTGCATGCTGGGTGAGACCACTAGACTATTATGCATGCATTAAAGCATGTAAGGCAATGAAACAGCAAACAGCAGGGTTTTCAATGGGACAAATTTCGAACCATACCAAATCTATCCATATCCGGCAAGTTGATTTCATCACAGAAGAGCACGAGCCATTTGTTCAGCTGCATAGGCGACAGAACAAGGCCGTTGGGAGTCTTGCGATATTCGCAGTAATGATCAAAAGTCTTCAACATCAGCTCCGGAGTCGTAGCGCTGGAGAAGTTGAGTCCAACAACCTGTACATTCACAGACACTGACATAATGGCTAAAATACAACAAATACCCTACAGAAGCAAGAAAAACCTCCCTTACATTGCAATAAACATCACAACAATAAGCAAGGTTCTTTGAAACTGGGCTCCTCAGAAATATTCATTATCCCTAAATTCCTGGCTCTACTATACTTCCCAAGATACTGTTTGATGAAAAAGCTATGAAAAAGCATTATCTATAATCACCCACCCTGTTATTAGCCAAAACCCTCCCGACAATTTGACAGTGCTATGCTAAGAAACAAGCAAATTTATCATATCACAAGTGCGTACTGGCAAAGTGAAAACCAGATGCCACTCCAGTTGCTTCAAACTGCTGATATACAGTTATGTTTCATTTTTGCTATCAATTACCAAAGACATTATACAACAGAATCTACACCGTGTCCCCCCAAAAAACGTCCCACTGTCATTTTCCATAAGTTTGCCAAATATCAACCGATTTTCAATTTTTTTTCACTGGCACATACGGTGGACAATTAACAATATAAAGTAGCTGTTAAATATCCCATCACGACTTAACAGTGTTGCTACACTACCATGTGAAACATAAATTTTCAAAAAGCACTAAAATCATTATAATACATATGCAAAAAAATCATTTTCTGAAGCAATTTTTTTACTAATTTTCATACAACAATTAAATTATGTTAAGTGTTACATACATTTCGGATGTTTGTAAACAACAGCAGACGATATTGTCGTAAATAATAATTTTTAATGCACTGAAGATATACTGGTGATGTAATGTGCCATTTAGCAGTGGAGACAAGGCTCTGATAAGGAACTTGTACCGGTTCAAAAAATACAGTTTTCGGAGAATAATGGCAAAATTTAAAAAAAAAAAACTGCAATGGGAAAACAGCAGGAATGTTATTAACAGAGATTTGGAAAACAATGCAGCACCAACTAAGGGCATGAGACCGGCAGACTAAATCATACACATACCAACCGAAGAGAATGTGATCACTGTGGATGAAATGGTAGGCTTGCTAAATCACAAAAGCCAGAAACAAACACATTGTTCAATACGCCAGATATCCAAAGAAACAGATCTAGCAAAGTCTAGCATCGTACAGATCATTCAGTGCATTTTGGCTGGAAGTGTATTTCGTTTACCAACATGCTTGCTGTCTATGATTGCTGGTTTTTCTTGCATTTATATTTTACAAGATAGCGTGTAGCAACACAGTTTAAGTATGGCAAGATATTCAATAATCCCTTTATTGCTAATTGTCCACAGAATGTAACCGTGAAAGAATTTTGAAAATCGGTTAATATTTGGCAAAGATATAGACAATCACAAAGTGGGACATTTTCTGGGACACAGTGTATAAATTCGAACCGCACAACCATAGAGTGTGTTTACATAAAGATTACATAAAGATCATAAAGGAAAAGTGTTGCATAGCTTTTAGTAGGAAACCAATCACAAAACTACACAGCATGACAGTGACACAACTGGAAATCAAATCCATGACTTCTCGAAAGTAAGTCCGGCACCCTACTTATAAATGAATTAAAAGCACTAAATGAAACATGAAATTTAGAACTGACCTCCAGATCAGGAAGAGCTCGGAGAGCGCTGAAGAGTGTCATGGTTTTGCCAGAACCAGGAGGTCCACAGAGCACCATTGGCTTGTGTTCAAAGAGCCAGGTGGAGAGAAGTGCCTCGTGCCGGACAGTGTCGATGGTGGGGATTACAACGTCAGGAGCACCAACCTTGTGAGTCTCCACCTCGACCTGTGGCACCTTGGCCGACCACGCCACCCACTCACCTGTGATTGACACCTGCAGCACAATCAGTGCCAAATCACACGTGTCCAGTATCCACAGGCAAAAACAATCAGTGTCAAATTAGTCATCACCCACTTACCGGTATGTGCTATTGACACCTATCCACAGGTACACAGGTAGCACAATGAGTGTCAAATCAGTTTTCACAATACTCACCTGCAACTGACACCTGTCTACAGGTAACACAATTATCAAGTCAATTCTATCATCCAGTCACCTGTCCATGGGTAACGCAATAGTCAAAACATTTCTGCCATCTATACTGCCAGTGAATATAACAATCTGTGGCATGAATTTTCCTTCCATCAGCGTTTTAAGCTGCCTGCTTTTCAAGACACAGCGAGGAACACAGATTTCTCATAATGACAAAAATAGCTTCTCTAAAGCAAGATTTTCTACAGTGGCCCTTCAAAACTAATTGCTTCTGTCAACAAAATCAGTAACAATTTCAACTAATACTGAGCACATCAGTTACAACAAACAGTAATGCTTAAGCATTCGAAGTTGTTATGATACAGATATAAAACTGTTCAGAACTACAAGCCTCATAATCGATAACCGACTGCTGAGCAGTAGCCTGTGGCAGAGGAATGGTAGAAACACCACGAATGAACTCTCCGAGCTCCTGGCGAACCTTCAGTCGGCCGTCACCAGCGATCGACCATAGCAGTGAGTAGACAAGAGACCGAGACATGTATCGTTCTAGCTGGTCATGCTAACAGCCACACAACACTACATACAGCCTAGTCGATAGCACACATCTCTACTGAAATTTTGCATGTAAATCATGGTCTTCACACTTAAATACAGCATATAGTCCAGAGTTTAGACCATGAAGCTAAAAGTGTCACATAATCAAGACATTCCACAACTTTCGTTCACGCTAGGAAAAAACCCAAATTCTACAGTTAGTTAAGATAGAGATGCTACAGACAGCGAAACTTTCCACTCTATAACACACAAAGTCAACAATTCATTACAGACCATCATTGGGAAGTCCGGGTGGTTGTGGTTGTAGTTGAGAATGTTGCGAACGGCCTGGTTGAGCATTGAGAACAGACTGGTGAGTGCTCTCAGCTTGGTGTAGTCCATCACGTGCTCCAGGGTCTGCCCATGCTCCAGGCACTTGGCCACCACGGCGTTTGTAGCAAAGTATGGCTGCAGCACTGCCGCACACTGACGTTGAAGCTATGCACACAAATAGAACAGGCATCATTAACTCACTTAGTGAGATAATGGTTGAGTCACTAGTAGAGACAAATTGTGAAACAATATGTGAAAAAACTCGAAGTGCATAGTATTCTGGACTGCATAGATCAATCTCAAAGTGTTGGTGTATGGACACATTGCGAAAAAAATGGCAGATGGAAAAACTGTATGGCTGTACGGCGTTGGTTACAATGGACTCCATAGACCACATAACCATGTAGGCATCCTCAGAAATGCTGGATGGACATCACAAGCTGTGAAAACATAAATGTATGGTGCAGGACTTAGGCCTACCTGAATCATGTACAAGATACAAATGAGACAATGGTTAGTCTCATGAAATCCCTGGCAGTATTTCATTAGTACTTCAATGCTCAATTGTTCACTCACTTGCTCCTGAGCCTAAATGGCTCAGTGTTATGCAACGAGTGACTTCACTTTTTGACTTAAGACTTTCGCTGAGCCTTTTTGCCGAGTCAAAGTTGAAGCTGAACGCTAAAGTCTGTACTTAGACCAAAGTTAAACTTAACTTTGGTCTAAGTCTTATACCAAAACGACTAAAAATGGCAGAAAACCAGTAAACCTAAGAGGAAATAAATAAACCAGTTACACTTGGACTTGCTTGTTTAATTGCGCCGCACATGCACATGACGTAATTATGCAACATCTTAAGTTACTGTGTAGCCATTACAGCGTTTATTATTGGTACCAGGCGGCTTTAATTTACTAAACTATCCGTACGTATAAGACTGTAAATAGTCGCCATGTTTTCGTTCAGCTAAAGTCAAAAATTGAAGTGGATTCCGGCTCAGAGAAAGTTTAGCCCTTAGGGCTAAAGCTATCTCTTCCATGCAAATCGAACCGACTTTAGCCAGGTTAGTTCGGCTAAACTTTGGTCAAAGTAGATACTTAAGTAAACTGTAGGTACATGGACCGAAGTTTGGTCTAAGTCATGTGAATTACACCAAAACTTCGGTCTAAGTACCTACTTAGACTAAACTAGACCAAAGTTTATGCTCAGCGAAAGTCTTAGTGAAAGTCTAAGTCAAAAAGTGAAGTCGCCCAATGTCACTAGTGAGTGGCCAAGACTTGCCAATATGCAATGACAGATAAATCGTGTGTCTCCTTCCACCTGCTAGAGACAGTTTTTCAAGAGTGGTTAGAGGAGGCTTCCAGTCAACAGCAAGAGGCATAATCAAGTAAGTAAGAAAACAATTTATATGTTAGTCACAATGTGCTACAATTTTCGACAACCAACTGTAGATGTCCATAATGTACAGCAACTGCCTGAACTATTCAAAGAGAATGCACCGACAGCCAAAAACAGTACATGTGAGACAGGCATGTTGCACATGTACCAAAACACATAACAAGAAATGCATCAAAAACTTGCTGTCAAGTGCAATATAACCCTCTAAATTTGGCTCACCAGCAAAGTTACCACTAAATTTGCATCAGTGACATTTGAGCAACATGGAAAATAAAGTGGCAGCCTTTACGGGTGAAACAAACTTCCTGCAGAAAAATCCTGTGGCAGCTCATAAAAACAGATGTAAATTTTTTTTAGCAAAAACTATCAACAAAGCTAACATTCCATCCAAGCCAAAGTCAGAGTAGCAGTACTGACATGTATTGATTGAGGTATATCTTCATCAGTTTCAGCTGCAGAGCCTGAAGCAGCCTTGGCACTGCGAGCCCTTGCAGTCACTTCCTCCTCTCCTTCCTCTACTGGCACATTGCGCAGTCGCTGCATGAAGTTCTCAAACATCATGTCGACCGACAGAACGTCTTCACTGAACCAGACCATACCACACCGACTCACCGTTGCCAACGTGGCATAGCGCAGGTCTTGCACTTCAAACATGATGCGTACCTGTCATGTCACATGCAACGAAATCAAGGCATCAGTTTATATCAACATGCATAGATGTCAGCTCGCTGCCAACATTAATGTGAGACGGTCGAGACCATCCGCCTACCTGCACACTGCACAACACAAGTCTACCTTTACCCAGATCAACTGAGCTAAAAACTGGCACAGTGGTTACTAGGCAGATTTGCAGAACGTTTGCACCAATTGTGTTTTTCCTGTACTTTTTAGTTTCTGCATTAGTAATCTGTACAAGACAAAGAGATGGTCAGATGAACAATGAAGACCTGTAATGTGATCTATTAAGATGGCTAAATAATAATGCTTGAACAAACATACTAAAGAATTTGGCAACCAATGACAGAACACAAATGCTGGCAAGAACCTATTTCTCTACTGAATTAACAAGAAATCTAAGCTAATGCTCATGAAAGTGCGAGAGCTTATAGCAGTTCCCGTTTGCAGGTAGTCTTGGTCTATGTCCATAATGTCCATCCATTTCATTGCAATTTACTCTTCTGCAGCCGAAAATCACAAAAATCACTAAAAACCCTAATTTTGGAGTTCAAAATAATTCAAGGTCCTTGATGTTGACACCAATAAAAAGCATGTCACCAGTGCTTGTTATGATACGCAGCATGTCTGTGCCTATCTGCAACCATTTTCACGCTAGACAAGCCAATAGTGGAAACATAACTACTTTTTTAGGGGGCACCCTTATTTGACACCCAAATGCGCAGGCTTCCTTGAATGTCGGGACTTGTACTGCTAAAATTGTATTCAATGCTGAAAATTTCATATGCAGGTTGCCTTCAACATGTGTTCAAGATGCTAAAATGCTGCACAAGATTTGCATAGATATTTTGTAACATTTCTATTTGACATGTAATAACGACCTAAAGTGTCAGACAAATAAGTTCAGATAGAAAGCCAAGTAAGCAGATCTCTCACATTGGGTGGGATAGCAAGACGCTCTCCATTGGGAAGAGTCAGCAGTTTGTTGTCATCAAGAACTGAGTTCAAATTCTCCACCCACTCAGGGTCGACGTCTCCGTCAAACACAATCCACTGACGCTTTCCAATTTCTCCACGAACGTTGTCAATGATTCTTAACAACAACAACCATACAACTACCAGCACTGGGTTCAAGGTCATCAAAAAGCTCATCAGCAGTTCTTTTTAGAATAAGCAACAAGTCTATGTCTATCTGCAATCGTTTTCACGCGCGACAAGCTAACAGTGGTGACAACTTTTTAGAAGGCATACCCCTCTTTAACACCTGCACGTACAAGCCTCCTTGAACCAAGGGGGATGGGTGGGACTTAGACTGCAAAAATCCAAGCTTAATGCTAAAAATTTCATATGCAGGTAGTCTTGGTCAGCCATTTCATTGCAATTCACTCTTGAACTATGCAACGCAGCCAAAAGTTGCCAAAACAATCACTAAAACCCCCTATTTGGGGGGTTTAAGTTTACACCCCTAAAAGCTCATCACTACTGCTTGTAATGATGAACAGCATGTCTGTGCTTATCTGCAATCATTTATATGCTAGACAAGCCAATAGCAGTAAAAAAAATTCTGAAAGGGTACCTCTCTTTCATGCCCTCGTTTGAGGACAACCCCCTCAGCCAGCACAAAATTTTGTGACAAAAAAACTAGAGTCCTTATCACAGCCAACAGTAAACATTTCGTGATCCTAGCATGCACTGTTTTGATAGCGCTCAAATGTGTGACGGACACACAGACAGAGACAGACGGATGCCTTGACGACAGCTAAGGTGCATAAAGCATTACATGCTGCTGCACGTAAAAATGTAACAGAATATTATAATTTTGTGCTGAGTAAGTAAAAAAATAAGCAGCAGCATCAAAACTCACGATAATAAAAATGGTGTAGAATACTAATAAGATACAGAGATTGAATGACAAAATGGACAAATAAATGAACTGGATCTGACATACTTGCGCAGAATGTGTGTAAAAAGTCCATCTGTCCACTCGCGAGTGTTGGGGTCCATGCTGCCATACAATGCATCCTTTGATATTGACTGCAAAACACCACCAAGCATCCATATGGACTGCATATCACACTAAACAAAGCCAGAACACTTTTAGAAACTCAGTAAAATAATGCAAATCTATTTTTCATCAATCTCTGACATGAAAATACAGTTCAATATATTTAGTACAATTTATTTTAAAACTTACATGTATTCAAAACTGAAAACCCTAAAAAATGTAGTAGTATTGTAAGTTACCATAGCTAAGAGTAGAAATGACAAATGCGGCTAGCAACTGGTGTTAAAATACACTTTATAAGGCAAAACATGCTTAATATTTTTGGACCACGTATAAATTTAAACAATCACTAGTCAAGGTTAGTTTTGTTTCATGTACTTGCTACTGTATCTCTGGCAAATAAATCAGAACTATAAAGCAAACACAAACCAATTTTTAAAGTCACTTATTCTATGTTGCATTAAAAATTCTCAGTATTTCTTTATATTTTATGTAGGTTTTTAGTATGTTCGTATTCGACATTGCTGTTTTATTACGCTTGCTATGTTTTAATTGCATACTGTAAACTTAATCCAGCCAATCTGGGCTGAAACATCAATAAACGTATACCCGATAACTAAATGCAACAATTTCTTAATCAGACCAAACATCAGAATCCGAGTACAGACAGTGCATCATCAGACGGACCTTGGGATCAATCACATGTGACACACCCTCGACGCCCTCGAGACGTTCCAATGCCTTGAGAAGCACACGCCAGGCTGAGCTCTTGCCACTGCCACTAGGGCCGACCATCATCAGTCCGTGATGAATCAGTGTGATCTGGTACAGCTGCAGAACCTACAGATGTTTATAACAAATGACAGCCTACTACACTCCACTGACATCAGACATAAACTAATTAAGTAATTTATATAGTGCGTTAGCTGTAACAACCACAAGCGCACTCGATGTGCTAGTAAAACGGTAAGTAAAAATGTTTTAGATGGCATCTGGATGCGGATACAGATAGTTGCAGACTTCACATATGTTAGGCCCTTATCTGTAAAAATTAAAGTTAAAGTTATGGTTACGAATAAAGTTAAGGTTAGGGCCTTAAGATTAGAGCTTAGGGTAAGGTTTAGGGTCAGTTTTACAGGTTAGGGCTTTTAACAGATATTTTAACAGCACCGTAAATTGCAAAGTCTGACAACTGAATTTAAGTAACAAATTACCAGTAGAAATAAAATGTGCACACACAGCATCAACTGTAAATGAGACAAGTTCTCAACACACCTTCTCGACCCATTGTCCACCAATCTCGTCGCTGCCTACTTCACTGTAGGTCAGGTACATCTCCCTGCAGACCTTGGCGATCTCCTCACGCAGTCTTGTCATCTCGGCCGGGACATACGCCACGCCTGGGAACACGTCACTCAGCAGACTGTTTAACAGCGGAATATCCTCCGCTACCAGCTTAGGCACCATCGTCTCCATCACCGACTGAATCAAAATCTACAACACCAACCAATCAGTAACTTTTACTCTTTCGCTGCCAGATTTCTACCTGCAAATGCTGCACTCCGCACATAGTGTCTACTTACGGAAAACATACCAGACAAATAAAACTATAGTCACCAATGGCAGTGAAGAGTTAATACAGCAACCTCTAGCAACTGAAGCATGCACACAAACAGAAGGCATGCATGTGCCTGTGATAAGTCTCTATGACTCTGACAACTATGATTAAGGGGCACTCTATAAAACTGCAACATGACTGATCAAATGCTAAACAAGTTACCACATCAATGTAACATATTTTGGAACATTTACATTTTTATTACACATGACACTGTACATTGAAACTGCATAAAATTTTTATGGTCACAACAACTGCTGTAATCCGCCACTTTGGCAAGTATCAAGGTGAACTTGAAATTCTCTGCGACATAAACTCAGAAAGGTAACAGATTACATAATTGAACAGAGTTTACAGGCTACAGATCTACAGTGTGTTAAGACCAAGGATGGCAAAACCTGAACTGACAAATGCACAACTTGGGTTACCAGTATATCAAATTAATGACGCACTGCAAGGTAATCTAGTAAAAGTGACAAAGGAATAAACAATGCAAAGGAAATTTAAACTGTACGCTCTATCACATACACATCAGGTCATCATCCATTTATCATTTATAGAAAAATAATCCAGTCCAGTTCCATATGGTGTTCAATACAGATTCTGAAAGGCAGAGACTACAATACAAGCCATAAGCAATAAGACCTAACCTAATTCACGATTACACGGAGATGACATGATCTGTGTAACTGGCAGGCTTCCGTGTAATTGGAAATATATATAAAATAGTGCACAATTCCAAGATTTTCACATCTGTATTTTAGGTCAATTTCTCGATGTTTAGCTCACAATTTTCAGTGCATTGCATGTAACTGACAGTGGTCATTGATGATTTAAACAAAAGACATACAAAATACTCGTAATAATGTGTAATTGGAGCTTTTCTCAAAAAATGTCTGTGTAATTGACATATTTTCTGCATGAATTAGGTTGGGCCTTAATGATCGATGACACACCTCCTGCTCTGGCAGCTGCTCTGCAATGGCTGCCTCTTCCAGCTGTTCATTACGTTCCTCCAGTCCTTGCTTCACACGCTGGATACGATCTCTCTTCACATTGCCGGCACTGATGAGAACGCTCTTGAGCGCTCGAAGGCCAAAGTCATAGTGAGACTGCGGAGACAGCTGTTCCTCACACAGTCTGAAATCAATATACATCAACATTCAACAGTGGTAACGCGTAGTGTCTGCATCAGGCCAGGTTAATACTTGAACGGGTAACCGCCTGTGGGTATGTAAACCATGTCAATTTCTAACCAGCTGCCTAGGTCAACTCGGCCTTCCAACCCTCCGGGGCAGGTAAATCAAGTACCAGCCTATCTGGCTGGAGTTAAGGCGAGACACGTTCACCTGTGTCGGGTGGCAGGTAAACACTGTGTGATTCCATATGGCAGGTGACGCTCCATAGCTCTGAGATGGGCTTCCCATAAAGAGTTATATCACCACCTTTAACCTTTATATCCTCAACTAATGTTACTGATAGGTTCTAATGATTTGACACCTTCTTCCTACTAAAACTGTGTCACAAGTTCCCCTACTAACTTACTTAGAACTGTTCCAACTGTGCCCAATCTGTTTACGCACAATTACAGCTTGTGTTTTTTCTACATCCTTGTCAACTATGTGCCACTAATAACCCAGTAATTATTATAATAGTAACAGTGGCCAACATCTGTTAACAAGGTTGCTTCTCACCATTTTCTTCAGCACAGCTCTGGATAAGCATGGGTATGGGCATCAACTTCACGTTATACTCTACATCAGTGCTGTCCAACCTTTTTGACACCGCAGGCCACTTAGTTAATTTTCCACCAGCTGGCGGGCCGCAATCAACGGTGGCCATGGCGAGTGCGCGGAGCGCGAGCCTATAAGGGGGGTCTGGGGGCGG
>Ga0056128_1001297_pt1 | contig 27399 bp, 18 predicted proteins | sample WorMetLIZISLAND2_FD_71113 | JGI IMG/M metagenome (GOLD analysis project Ga0056128, IMG submission 71113) | Marine gutless worms symbiont microbial communities from Max Planck institute for Marine Microbiology, Germany - Olavius geniculatus... ... | reverse complement strand
ATAAATGTACAAAACATCAGTTTATACACTTGTTAACGGCGACATGCAATGAGTGACACATCGAAAACAGCAAAAATCATAAAAAGGTGATATCACTCACCATCACATCGTCTAACTGTCTATGTGCTGTTGAATAATACCGCACGCCTGTGATGACGTCATTGCACCAACAGCACAAGCAGCAACGCCGGCTATTACTTTTCCCATGATTCCTATGGTCAGGGGAAGTCAGGGAAAAATTAGAAGATCAGAAAAAGTCAGGGAATTTGACAATCCAAAGTCAGGGAAAACTCAGAGGGTCAGGGAAAGTCAGGGAAAATCAATGTACCAGGGTACAAAAGTTAACAAAAATGCAGAAAAAAAATTTAAACTGTTGTATGCAGATTGCGTACAATGGTTCAAAATTTTTTTCTGCTTGCTTCACTCACAGATTATTTCTATGTCCACTTTTGAAGTTGTTCCTCTGCTTTTGTTTCTAGTGTGATTGCTAGTGATTGAAAACTGACATTGGTCTTTCGCGTGAACAGAGTAGTCAGGGAAAACGATTCGTTTTGTCCTGGAAAGTCAGGGAAAAGTCATGGAAAATGAATTCTGCAGAGTAGTAGGAACCATGTTTTTCTCTTGTTCCGTGAAGCGGCTCTTCCTTTTCCCTCCTCTTTCCTTGTTGTATCGTGTAGTTGTAGGTATTGTTGTATTTGTAAGTGTAGTAGTAGTAATAGTAATGTTTAAATCACTTCACTTGGTGGAGATATGCACTCTCACAAGTGTATTCTAGTTCACCAATTTAAAGTTTTGCTGCTCAATTGAGGTTAGTTAGTATTCGTGAGTGCTTATCTTGCATGCTGGAGTTTGTGGCTTGATAGTATAATGGTAGCAGGCCGGACCGGTGACCGAAAGGTCCGGGGCACTCCAGGTAACAACCTTGGGCAAGTTGTTCACACACGTGCTTCTGTTCACCAAGCAGTATAATTTGGTACCAGTAGTCAAAGGGCGGTGACGCTCTGCGGCTGGGAAGGTAACCGTAGGTCTGGCGTCACACTGGCCATGCATCATGGACTCGGTGGTCTATCCACCTACAGGCTTAATGGCAATGGAAAGGGGATAAGCACCCCGCCTCTGCCCCTGACCCCTCTTCTCCCCTTTCCCCCTGAGGGGTATGGCAGCTTTACCTTTTAATTTATGGATGTGACTGTACAGCATGATTCAGAAATGGATATTCTTCGGCCAATGTCAAGACATTTATGGCGAGTTTATGCTGCAGATGAACCATGAATTTATCGATCATCGTGGTAGTGAAAGCTTTCTATTATTCTTTTTAATTTTGACTTTTATTTATGTTACTATGAAGTCCAAGTTAACTGCATGCCAGTTCAATATATTACATTTCACTTTTGATGCATACATTACTGTAGAAAATGTGAGTGTAGATGAGGTAAGTAAATGTTTTGAACTTAAGGTGAAACATGGTTTAATTTTGCTATTTTTGGCGATAAAGTAATCAGTGCTTTATTTAAATAATTTGTCTTTCTGTTTGCAGTCGATAGGTATTATTTAACAATTGGCAACTTTTTTATCACCAGAAGCAGAAATCATGAGATTTTGTGACGTTTTTTAACGCTGACTAACCCTGCATATGTCATTGCATTGTTTGATATAATGATTTTTCTTTTAGTTTTCACCACTCAATATAAGTTGCCTGCATTTTTCATTTCATTGAGGAGTTTCTGAAATCCGTCTTTTGAGCTTAAAAATTAGTCACCGAATTAGCATTAAACATTGCATAATGAGAATTAAACATTGTGGAACTTTGAGCATAATGAAGGCCAGTTATTCATTGTTGTCAGTTGTATATGCTGTGTCACCAAAAAAAACGTTCCACTTTGTGATTGTCTGTATCTTTGTCAAATATCGATCGATTTTTAAAATTTTTTCACTGGCACACTCTATGTACAAGTAGTAGTAGTGTTGTTATCAAACATCCCACCACACCTTAACTGCACCACTACACTACTTTGTGAAATATAAATGCAAGAAAAGACTAAAAGTAATAGGCATCACCCGTGATGTGGTGGAATAACCTCTTTATTGCCAATCGTCCAGACAGTGTGCCAGTGAAAAAAAAAATTTTAAATTGGTTATTATTTGTCAAAAATGTGGGACTTTTTTGAGACACACTGTAGTATCTGTGCTGCGATGCTACAGATGAAAAGTATTGGACTCACGGCTATACAGCTACAGCTGCTGATGTTGCCAGTGCTGCCCCGGCGTTTCTTTGCGATGTTGCTCATGACATCTTCTTGTGTGGCAAATCATTCAGTCTGTTAAGAGTCTGCACCGCAGGCCAGGTCTGTCTGTGTAAGCTTTTGTAGATTCAGATGTACTGTTTCAGAAGTCTCCTGGTAAAAATTTAGTTCTCCGATTATAAACTTAATATTAACATTAACTCTTAAGGGGATGTCAGACGATTGATAAAGTTGCCCGATTTCGTCTGCCTATGAAATCAGCCAACAAAAATCTGTCGTGTATCGTGCAAAAATCATGCAGAAATCAGCCAGTTTTGTTGGCCAGCGTAGAACATACATGTTTTATTTTTGACGATTTTGTCCGAAAACTTTTTACTTATCGGTCGACAAATTTTGTTTATGTTGCCATGGTGATTGTTTGCAGTGGGAGATGAATACTTATTTTAGTTGTTTTTTGTTTGTTTTTTTTTTTAGTTTATATTAGTGGTATTTCTTTTTGTTTATTTGATAGTCGATGCATTTGTGAAGTTGATATCGTACAAAATAGACGAAAAAAATTGGCCGTGTTTCAAGATTAACAATTTTGCCAGCTGATTTTCTCTGAAATATCAATGAAATATGCATACATAACGATAATAACAAACAAACATTTTGGTAAAATTGAAACAAAAACACTTCAGACCAACATAGCAGTGAATCGTGGTCTGTATGGCACTAAACTGTGTGGGTCTAACACAGTCTAGTGTCATACAGATCATTCATCGCAATGTTGGTCCGAAGTGTTTTTTTTCATTTACCTAAATTTTTGTTATTATTGTTAGTTTTTGTTTACGTTTATATTTCACAAGGTAGTGTAGAAACGCATTTACCGTGTGGTGGGATATATGATAATCACATTATTGCAAATTGTCTGCAGAGTGTGCCAGTGAAAGAATTTTGAAAATATGTCAATAATTGGCAATGATTTAGACAAACTAAAGTGCCACGTTTTTTGTGACCCACCCCGTACAACGATTTCTCAAGACAAAGTCATGAAGTTGGGGTTCTGTGGTCAACAAAAGTCTGATGAAATATGCAGCTGTTATTTGATTGGGAATTTTGTGTTTTAGGTCAGGACTGCACGATGCTGATTGTGATATTTTCATATTGTCTGTTGTAGCACTTTGTCTGTGATGTAAGTGACCATGCTGACGTACCGTCGCTGCAGCTTTGCTTGAATGGCGCTGAATTGTCCGCACAGAGTGAACGTTTTACTGCGTATTTCCAGCTCATGCAAGCTGCTGCAAGACAGGCCATCAGCTTACGGTATTCATAGTGCTGTAGATTCCTTTATTTCCTAACCTACTTTGGTCTCCCATCTCTCGTTGCTGTGTCTGGAGTGTTACAACACTGTCCATAATCTCACTGCACTCAGGCGTGACAACCGAATCGTGGCTCTGGTCTCTACAGCAGCTGTTCTCAGGCAGAACACGCCGTCGATCACAGCCATGAAATAAGTACATTTTGACACAGTATACAGTGTATTGTGTTTCGTTACACTCGCATAATACGCTGTAGATCTGCGTTGAAACGTTGCATATTAAATTATAACCTCATTGTTTGAGAGAGTGTTTACTACAGACATTTGCAACTTAAGTTAACATTTAGTCATTTAGTAGTTTTTTTTCTGTGCTGTGATTCTTTTGGCTTGGCGTTGAGGTGTGAAAGAAACTGCTTATCTTCTTTGCAGTGTTTTTACATGCAGCAGCAGCTACTGCTGTAGCACGTCTTAGCCATCACAATTCTGTCCGTCCATCCGTTCGTCACAAGGGTGGATCAGTCAAAAACGGTGAAAGCTAGGATCACCAGATCTTCATTGTCGGCTGCCTGGAAGACTCTGGTTTCAGGAACCTTAAAGCTTTTCTATAAATTCGAAAGGGATAATCCCGAATGATAGTTAGATAATTTTTTGCTAAATGAGAGCTGGTTGGAAAAATTTGTGATTTTCAGCCGATACGGCATTGGCAGAGCGAGACAGGTCACGCCTTCTGGTAAGTACAAGTAAAACACTATAGATAATCAGCCGCCAGTCGTCTGGCATCTTCTGGCAACTGTAAAAGATTTTGTTTTACTGGGCTTTCAAACATGCACTGCTGTTGCGCGTTTTCCTTTGCGTTAGCTGGGCTTTTCTTGTTCTCTGGGGACCCAGCTTAACCTGGCATGATTGTGGAAAAGTAGTCAGTAATGTCGTTGGTGCGTTTTTATGATGGTCTAGTTTGTTAGTTGTTTCAGGCTTCAAGAAGGTGTCACCACTGTGAAAATAACACTTCTGTAGACTTCAGTGGGTTTTCTGTCGACCACTGGAATGGGGGACGTGAGACAGTCAGTGTAAATCTGCAAAAAACATGTGCTTCACACACAATAAACTTTATAGGTTTATACAGGTTATTTCCGTTATTTCATATCTCCGTAACGGTGCCAGATAGACGCATGGTCACTATGGACCACCCATAGGAACTTGACACCCGGGAGTCGAATGGTCTCGTTACCCCATTATCTTTGAGGTGCCATATCTTCATAACGGTGCAAGATAGATGCATGGTGACGACAAACCTTTTATAGTAAAGCGCTAGTGACGAATCGAGTGGTCTCGTGATGACAATGTCTGTTGTTTAGTTAAAATAATACAGAAGGATGAAAGGATCTTTGCTGCTGTACAATTTTAAATTAAACTGTTTGATTTTTTCTACCAGTCTAAACGGTCACTTATTATATTTATACAGACATATACTGTAAACTATTGAAATGCATTGGACAGACTTCGTGTTCGTATGAACATTATCTTGTTTGGGCAATTTTTTCTGTTGTACCAACATGATCTATACAAAAGAACACAGTTAACATGAGGCTGATTATTTCATTAATTCAAGTTTGTTTTGTGTGGCATTAATTTGTAACACTGCTTGTTGAATATTGTTGGAAGTTCTGAAGTGAAGTTGAAAGCCGAGAAAGAGAAGAGGGATCTAGCTGCCCAACTTCACCACACTGCAGTTGAACGTCTTCGCAAGCTGCAAGGTAGTTTACCGATTTAGAAGGCATTGCAGTTTTTTGCTATTGCGTACAGTCAGTCAGTCCAAATACATGTAAGATTAAGGTTGAAGTTAAATCCCTGATAGTCAACAGCAATTTCTCACAGTCTGTGACCGACGCGAACAGTGCTCGTTTTCATTTACGTGGCCCCGAGTGCAAACACAGCTCAGTTATATGGGCAGAGCGCCAGACCTCTTTCATATACTGCCGTAACCTTCCCGGCGGTTAGGCCAATACCAAATCATACTGCTTCGTGATACAGGCACATGTGTGTGAACAACTTGCCCAAGTCATTACCGGGCTGGAATCGAACCAAGGACCTCAGGGTCAGTAAAGGTAAAGGTAAAGGTAGTCAATTTGTATAGTGCATCGTCGCGGAACACGCCTCTAATGCACTTTCATCACTAACCAGAGCCGCCTGCCACACAGCCACCGTGTGCAGCCTGCAGACACAGGCTGGCGCAGCGGCCAGCTAGGCAACCCCAGTCAGCTGCACCAAGGTCCCCACCTTCTGTAACCCATGTAAATGAGTTACTACTCATTTTCCCGTCCCACGGAGGGTAGAAGGCTGAGTCGACCTAGCTGGCAGGCTTTGCACCCATATGGTTTACCTACCGCAGGCAGTCACCCATCGCAGTACTAACCGGGCCCGATGTAGAGTAACGTCGTTTCGGCCGAAACGCGTTACCAACTACGCCACCAGCCACTACGCCACGCCACCACCAGTAGTTCGACACGCTACCACTACACCACTGAGCCAAATACATTTGTATCGCAACATTTTACACAAACAAATCAGAGTGATGTGCATTGCTATTGTGATAATTGGGGGCGTTGTACTTGCAAGCAGAAGGTCGCGGGTTCAAATCCTGGTCACATCACTGTCGTGCACCGGCTCTGCACAAGTTGCTCACAGACAGTGTACCTCTGTTACCAGGCAGTGTAATTTGGTATCGGTGTAAAAACGGAGTAGATCATGACGTGCAAAATACTAAGTACAAGCTTTTCACAGTGGTCACAATCTTGGAAAACCTGGAGTACTCAATTACTTACGGAATTCTCTAAACCTGGAAAACTTGAGGAATTCTGAGAGAATTCTGTGCTATCTCAGGGAAAAAATTGCAACAAAGAGCATAGTGTCACCAGGTGTGGTTTTTATGGGGTCAAAAAATGCTCCAAAAATACGTTTGTGGCCTCGGTTCCACCCCATACCTGCTGGGGGAGATTACATTGCTCCCTCAGGTTACCATTTTTACGATTACATTTTGTTGCCATAACTTATGGAAAAGTAAGTTTATGCTTATGAAAAAGCCTGGAAAACTCGTGGCATTTTTTTCTTTGACCGTTGTTGTCGGCTGAGGCCCTAGAAACAAAGATGAGACCAAACTGATAGCTGCAGAGCAGTAAGATGGCGATGATGACTGCGGCTTGGGATGGCCATGTTGAGTTGACCTGGGTAGCTGGTTACATTCTAAGAGATGGTTTACCCACCAGTCGTCAGTCACTCATGCAAGTACTAATCGAGCTCGGTGTTGATTAACTTTGTTGATGCACCAGTTAAGCCAAACCGCTATCTCATTTCTTCAGTCTTGGGTTAATTCTGCATCATTTTTACATTCATGATGGTTTATAATAATAAGTGTATATACGTGCGCAGGAGAAATTCTGACAACAAAGCAGGAGGCGGATAACAGGAAACGGAAACGATTCGCAGAGTTAAAGGTTCAGATGGAAAGTCAAATGAAGGTGCTTTGATTATTTGTAGTCATAGTCATTTTGCTGTTTTCACCTGTTTGTGCTTTATTGCAGTTTATTGTGTAACAACAAGGGTATCTGGCTTTTAAAAGGTCCTGTTACAGTAATCCCAATGGTTCATTTTTGGATATCCACTTTTCCGTAGGACCTGTATAGGAAATACTGGCAGTCACACGAAAATCTGTTTGAGTACTATAGTTAGTTAGTTATATGTTATGTCTCGTAAACTTGGTATTTTTTCATAATTTGAAGAAGAATCATCAGACTACACTGATTTTTGAGCAGTGTGATATTACTCGGCTTATATGTTGACAAAATTAGGTTTTATTTATTTTTTATTTTTAGCAATTTTGAAACAGTTGTGACTTACTGATCGACAGGCATATTTTACTTTTTATAGTGAATAATTATTTTTGTCGAGTTGCCAAATTTTTTTATCAGTTTGTTGAAATTCACTGTCATCATTGGATGTTTGTCAACATCAGTTATTTTTCATCATTATCTATCTTTTTTTTGTGTCGGCAGTTTTATGTCTGCATCAGAGATGTGCGGACTTTGGACACGTTCGTTCGTGGTCCACGGACACTGATCTGCAGGATCTTTTTGCAGACATGGATCAAAGGTTGACAAAATTTGCGGATGCGGACTAACGAGGATCCTATTTCTTGACGAGTGTTTTTTTCTAATGATTGCTAATGGACTTTGGAAAGCATGTTCAATTTTTTTTTGTTTAGCAAAAAAACATTAATAAGCTCTTTACTGCTGTTATTTTGTCAGTTAAATTGTAACCTACTACGTGCCTAGAGTGGCCTACTTTATGTACTAAAGACTAGGCCTATTCAGTGTGGACGCGGACTGACAAAGGATTTAATGTTTCTCTTCTGTTGCGGATGCGAACTGGATGCAGATCTTTTTTTAAAATTCGCGGACAGATGCAGACTCAAAATTTTTGGATCCGCACATCTCTGGTCTACATCATTCATGTTTTTTTTTGTGCTAAGCGACGTAATCGTGCATGTTGTTATGTAGCAAAAGCTAGTGGCTCAGGAGGCGGAGCTTGCTGCAGACAGAGCTTGGTTGGAGGCAGATCAACGTCAGCAACAGCATGAAGCCAAACTCACACGTCAGGCAAAGTCAGCATTTCTTTTTTTATTTTACATTTTGCTCAGTCTCAAGAGATAATTTATTTCCAATGTTTATGAGAAGATTTATGACAGTCTTTTTTTAATGGCCAGTTTAGTGTCGATTCCGTCATTTTAGGAACAGTAGAAAACCACAGAAACCCGGAAGTCATGGAAACCGTGATTTTTGTCAAATGTTGTGATTCTGCCAAAATGCTGTGGTTTTACGTTTTTTGCTAGAATATATTGTTGGTCATCAGTATAAGTTGAAGTTTATTGTGTGATGTTAACGAAAAATATTTACTTTTGCACTGCTACTAAAGTTTGTGTGCTTTGTTTCATGTAATGCGTTAATATGTGATCGTAACATCATCGTAGAAATATGTATTTTACCTCGAATATATTTCTCTGGAGTTGGAAACCATGTATTTTAGTGATAAACTCTATTTTTGTTCACAAAATTTTACAGATGGCAATTTTTCATTGGATCGTAACGATGGTCATCAGTGTTGAGTTTTGTGGAGTGTATAATTGTCTTCAGGCCCATGATGTGATGCTGTGTCTTTGCCATGATTTTGCCGTTAATTTTGCGAGTTTTACAAAGGTTCGTCATATTTTTCACCATTTTTTGTCATGATTTTCTACTGTTCCTAGTTATTTTTCATCTGTGTCCATCTTCTTGTCTTTTTCCTTAATCTTAAACATATTTGGGGCTATTTTTGTTAATTATTTCACTTGCTGTAAGACGACGTTTGTATGGCGTGCACAGAGAGGAGCTGATATCTTATTACAAGCAATTGTCGGACTCTGCCGAATTACGTGCCGCGAAGGCTCAGTGGCGCGTTTGTCGACGCCGTCATGATGAGAAGCGGACTGAACTGTTACTGTCAATACACAACTGGACTGCACCCACTAGTGATGATACAGTGGAGGTATAAACACTTCATCTTGCTCCCCGTCTGTGGTAGGTGTTTTCTAGCATGCATGCAGGCAGAAGATATCACCTTCTGCTAATGACGATGCAGCTTAGGTGTCGTGGTGGCATGCGTAGTGGTAATGCATTGTGTCCGATCGACGAAGTTGCTCTACACTGGGTTGGGTTAGTACTTGGATGGGTGACTGCCCGCAGGCAAGTAAACCATCTCGGTATGTAACCAGCCACCTAGGTCAACTCAGCCTTTCATCCCTCCGGGGTAGGTAAATCAAATACCAGCCTATCTGATCTTGAACATCAAAATAGGGTTTTTAATGGATTTTTTGGCGATTTCGGGCTGCGACACAAGTCTATATCATTTACAAGGTGGTGTCACGGAACTATCATTATGCGATCCAGATAGAGAATTTGGTATTTGTATATTAACTTAGCGTGAACACCCAATTTTCAGCTAAACTACTGAACCGGAACTGCTATAGTCTTTCTCGCGTCTCGTGAGCATTAGCTCAAATTTCTTGTGAAAATTAGGTCCCAAAATTTGGGCCGGAAAAAAATCTGTGGCCAAAAAATGCAAAATTGGTGCGATCTCGGACAAGTTTGCCATAATTGCATAGAAGCTTGTTTCAGGTGATGTTTATGTGGAATGCAGGTTCACAAGTGGGGTGAAAGTAATGAAGTTGGTACGAGTGTAACTGGAAGGACGGAGGGAGATAGGGATCTGCCACGTTGGGCGGCCACAGCAGTTGACGATGCATTGCTGACAATTGATGATGACATGAATAAATCGGTTGTTCGTCAGTCTGCTTCAGACAGTATGCTGAGCAGTCATTCGTCGACCGTACTACCTGGGTGGTCCGCAGGAGGTGCACCATCCACGAGTGCTGCATCACAGAGTACGATGGTACAGACTTTTGAGAGCAGCAGGTCATTTAAACCTAGAGGGCTGAGAGCGACATGGGGACTTGTTGAACCGGGCGTTGTGCGATCGCAACCGACGTCCGTTGTCAGTTCAGAGTTGTCGTCTGCTCACTCGGACAGTGCCGATTCAGTCACTGCAGTTGTGGATCAGTCCAGCATGCAAGATACGTTTACATCTCTGCCGATATCTTCGGTGAAATACGTCGAGAATGCCATGTCATTACAAGATGTCGATGACACACTGATGTTGTCGTCTGTCACTGACGTAGCGTGTGATTTGGTGGACACTGTGCTTCAGGAAAAGTCGGGAGGTGGTAGCTCCGAAAAAGTTTCAACAGCAGGTCTAGTTTCCGCTGAGTGTGAGGATAAAAGGCATGTTTGTCCCGTTGTTGACCAGCATGTAAGCAAGCAGACAGTTGCTGCAGATGAGAGGCGTTATGTCAGGCAGGTTTCCAAGCAGTCTGTAGGCTTGGAAACGACTCCAGTCGATGAGCCGATACATCTTAAAATGAGCATGGAGGCCAGTGCAATGACTGAGTCGAAGGAAAGATGCGAACGTATGTTAGTGAGGTCTGTAGAGGGACAACATGTGTCATCTGAGACTTTTGATGAACTGGGCGTGAAGCCATGCATACTAATACGTGCAGAGCAGCATCCAACGCAGGAGACCGATTCTTCTTTTCTGGTATGTTCAGTGTTTTTTTAATGTTATAATTTATGATTTGGCAACTCTATTCTTATATACTGGTAATCGTCGCAGTACAGAACTATATAATTTCTGAGCAGTGGTGCTCTCTGCTTTTTCACTGGTGGCAGTTTCTCGGTCACTTACTTTTAGAAGACTTGACATAACCTATAAGATGATAAGCGAAGTCAATACCAAAGCCAAGCATTTAAGGCTCATGGCCAGTGCCAAGGCATCACTGAATGGACTGGCTAGAGTAACTTTAAATATGGGTAACTGGAAAACTTGGATATTTTAGACGGATATTTGACAACGCTTACGGAAAAGTCAGAGAAGTTACCAAAGGTTTGCCAGTGAAATTTTTAGCGAAAACATTATTTGTTGTTGAATTCTTTAGCGCTGCATAGTACTAGCATTGCATTTGTTATGTTAGTGCATTTTGGCACATTCTACCACTCCATTACCGTAATATTTTGTTAATTTAGTGATAATTACATGTCATTCAGCCAGATAATTGCATTATTCTCAGTTGAGATTGTTGCAAAGCATCGTTGGATAATTTTGCAGGGCTGGAGTGTGATCGCTTTGTGGTTAAGCAGAATAGTGGCCGTTAAACGGACTAGTTGTATATGTTGTGCATAGGGGTCTGGCAGCATATTTGCTAAGTCCGGTGAAATCGTTGAAGAGTTGTTATGGGCGGAGTTTACAAGCTTTCAGGTCCGTCGGACATCAATACCACGCCGACAGCACGTAGCCGGTAGATCAGTTGATGCGGAAACGACAACCGAACAGTTTTCTTCATTTGTGCCACATATTAAGCTGAATGCTGCTAGCAATGCCAGCACAGAGTCAGAACAGGTTGATATCGATGGTATTCTCAGGGAGAAGTTTCGACAGCGTAATGTTCATGGACACTCTTCTGATTCATCCGTGGCCGGAATACTGTACGGACAGCCGCCTGCAGAAGTTGTTTCTGACATCGATGTTGTAGAATCAGGTCTGCTGTTACTTTAGTTTATTACTAAAGCTAAACTAAAGTTTCTTACTAAAGGTCTATACATCGTATAGATGTTCATATACACTGTGTCTCAAAAAAACATCCCGAACATTTTCGATTGTAACTTGAAAAAGGATTATCGGATTTTGATAATTTTTGGTAAGAATATTTCTTGGACAACTGGCCATCAAATCCTTGTGTAGTTTCCCACCTCACTCATCGTATGTTTTTGCACTACCTGGGGAAATCAGAACCAACAAAATATTGCATTTTTATCTAAAATGGTATTATTACTTAATGTAAATATCGCACAAAAACACACTGTTTACATTTCTGACACTTTGGCTGACACTTTATCTAATTGTTTCGTTTTTCAGTTGCCTGCAATAAAATTGATCGAAATGTTGGCTAATTGTGCAATCACAAACATGGAGACAATTTCTCCAATGTTCATTTACGGCGATGTTATGCTCCAGACTAATCCGGACATCACCAGTCACTTCTTGAATTCATAAACATTCCTTGATGTCATATGGAAATCGTACACATATTGCTGCACGACAGTCATGTAATCGACTGACTTTTGGGGGCCACAGATCAGGATAGATGGAATTTATCGACGTTTTCTATCATTTCAATGCATATTTTGCTTGGTCTGATTTTTCAAGGTAGTGCAGAAGCAGACATTAGGTGAGGTGGGAACTTAAACAATCATTTAATAGCCAATTGTGTCAGAAATATGTGCGCCAGAAATTATTCAAATTCGGTAATCGCACTCCAAGTTATGGTCAATAATGTTGGGGATGTTTTTTCATGTTATTTTGCATATTTCAATGCATATTTCGCTTGGTTTTCTTTCCCAAGGTAGTGCAGAAGCAGACAGTGGATGAGGTGAAAAACTGAATGGCTAGTTAGTGGCAAGTTGTGTGAGAAATATTCTCAGCCAAAATTATGAGAATCTGATAATTTGTGTTCAAGCTAGAATCGAAAATGTCCGGGATGTTGTTTTTTGAGACACAGTGTAGATATTACTTTGTTTTCTTATTAAAGCTAAAGTTCAATTTTTATGCGCGAAAGCAGCTACTGCTTTCAGCGCGTTTTAGCCATCGCAGTTCTGTCTGTCTGTCCGTCCGTCTGTCTGTCTGTCACATGGGTGGATCAGTCAAAAACGGTGCAAGCTAGGATCACCAAATCTTCACCATCGGCTGCCTGGAAGACTCTAGTTTCAGGAACCGTGAAGCTTTTCCAGAAATTCGAAGGGTGTCACTTCGAACGAGGGCGCTAAATGAGAGGGGGTGGGCAAAATTTGCGATTTTTAGCCAATAAGTCGCTGTATCTCAGTAACGGTGCAAGATGGGGCCTAGGTTACTACACTGGCTCTCGATTGGCGCCAAATTCAATGACCTTGAACGCCAAAATAGAGGGTATTATGGATTTTTTTGGCAATTTCGGGCTGTGACACAAGTCTATATCATTCACAAGGTGGCGTCACGCTACTATCGTTATGTGATCTAGATAGAGAATTTTGTATTAGTATATTAACTTAGCGTGAACACCCCAATTTTCAGCTAAACTACTGAAACGGAACTGCTGTAGGCTTTCACGCATCTCGTGAGCATTAGCTCAAATTTCTTATACATTTTATTCACAGCTGTATTGTAGATTAGCTGTTTCATTACTTTGACACTGTTGTTTGGTTACGGCAGAGACATTTGAATTGTGAAAAGTCTGGCTATGGTACATTTCCCGGATATTCACTTTCGTAGATCTCAAATTACCAGAAAAATTGCTCAGTTTAATAATAAAAAAATGAAAATAGCAGCAGCAGCAGTAGATGCATTTGCAAATGTATGCTTCTTGTTGACTGATTCAGTGCCGTCAGTAAGGTGTTCCGGCTAATGGTAATAGTAATACAAGATTTTTTATAGTGCCATAATGTCTGAAGATACAGATGCGCTTGATAATACAGAGTTTGAGTGGTTGCATAATGCATATACATGTAGTTGCTGGCTGTTCTTAGGTTTCGGTGTACGTGGACTGGAAATAGTAACACAGCAACATGTGGAGCCATACCAACACTGCTTCAGCCAGCTAGGTTTGTGATTTTGACTGGTCTCTAGTTAGCATGAGATATTTAGCTAACCATCGTGTTTGACTCTGCCAGTGGCTTCTATCTCTCCCAAATCTAGAATCAAAATTGGGCGCAAATTCCCCTCCGCTTCCGTGCTTATGTTTCCCCCACTTTTGGATTCAAGAACCCCCCTCTGGGCTCCCTTCTCTCTCTAGGGGGAAGTTTGTTAAGGGTGTAGTTTGCCCAGTGAAAAATTGGGGGAAGTTTTGATCTATGCCCTTAACAAAACTCCCCCTTTTTTCACTGTGTGCAAGCTGCACCCACTAGGTATAGGGATGGAAGCCACTGGACTCAGCCTGGCCATCCCACTGTGGGTAGCCGCAGTCTGGTGGATGTGGAGCTGTGGACGACTATAGCAGAATCTGATGAGTATATTGAGTAAATGAAGAAGTTTTGTAACTGGAAAGCGAATAGTCGTTAAAATAGTTGTTGCCAGTGTTAACTTGATTTGCTGTATGCAACTTGTTTTTACACATGATGCAGTATCAGCTGTTGTAATTCTGTCTATCCATTCATCTTGACCCAGTTTTGATTCAAGCTCAGGTGAGATAGAGACTTAGGTCCGGTTTTTCCATCGCCAATCAAATCAAATTTGATCTTTGATTTGCTGATCTTTGATTAACTTGATGTTCAGAATTGATCTTCGATCAACTGTGTTTCATTTTTCCATCCATTTTCGATCTCCATTTACGTGATCGGCGATTAGCTGATCCGCCGTCAACTGAGCCTACTTTATGCCAGTCTGATTGGCAGACAGTGACCTCAATTTACGGTGTTACGCTAAATTACCCAGCATGCGCTGCGAGTGGACGCCATAGCCAGTAAACGTCGTCATAGCAACTATATCAACGATATTGTCCCATATCGTCTGCTGTCAAAAATACGTTCCATCGCAAATCAATACGGGAGCGTCCATCCATTTTATTTCTTCACAAAACACCATGCACAGTATAAATTGATCAGTAGTGATTGATCGCCATGCCTGGAACTTCATTTTAATGCGTGAATTGCGGTTCTGACTGGCGGCATGAAGCGATGTTTCTGGTGCAAATAAGCAACGAACTGCAGATCGCCACGTTTAATTGTCAATTATCTAACTTGATCCGCCAATATTCGGCCGTCAACTTGAGATTTGATGAACGATTAGTCACTAATTGGCGATGGAAAAACGATCATTGAGATGATCTCCGATCAAGTCCCAAAGTTGATCAGAGATCAGTTTGATCGGCCATCAAATGTGCATGGAAAAACGGGACCTTAGAGGTTAGTGTCTCTAGTGTCTTGTGACAACATTTTGTGGTGCTGAGTGATGCAGTTCCCCTCGATCGAGGTGTCAAACAGGGGTACCCCCAAAAAAGACGCTATTTTACCACTGTTGGCTTGTTTAGCATGAAAACAGTTGGAGATAGGCACAGACATGCTGCTTATCGTAGCAAACACTGGTGACGAGCTTTTTTGGAATGTTAACATCGATGACCTTGAACCCCCAAAGTAGGTGGTTTTATTGAATTTTTTGCCATTTTTTGCTGCGATATACATTAAAAGAGTGGATGTTTGGTCATAATTGCTGCTGATCTGCATCGTACGTCTCGTGGGCATTAGCTCAGATTTCTTGTTGTCGGTTATAATAATTTAGCTGTTCAGTTTTAGGTGGAATCGCTCTATTTTTACACATTTCTCCGTAGCGTTGTCTGTCTGTTGTCTGTCTGTCACGTTCATGCCCCTGCTCAAACCGTTCAATGAATTTACAAGCCATGTGGTGGGTATATTTATGTGATTCAGTGACACATTTTCCCTGACCTCACAGCAAGTCAAGGCAAAGCAGGCTGTGCCCCATCAGGAGCATGGCATAGGCGGGGTGCTCATCTCCCATACGTTGGCCGTTGAGCCCGTAAGTGGATAGACCACTTGAGTCCGTGACACATAGACAATGCGATGCCAGATCTATGGTTACCTTCCCAGCCAGAGGCATCGCTGCCCTTTGACCACTGGTACCAAATTATACTGCTTGGTGAACAGAGCCACATGTGTGTAAACAACTTGCCCAAAATTGTTACCTGACTCGAAGTCGATCCTGAGACCTGACAGTGCCCCCGACTTGGAGTCGATCCTGGGATGGTCACCAGTCTCGCTCGTTACCGTTACACCACCTAGCTACAGGGAAGGCGAGTATTAAAGAGTCAAGTCCCCAGCCAAAACATGCAGTTACTTTCAAGTTTGTGAAGAAGATGATTTGTAATTCACTAGGTGGTTGCGTTGATCAGCAGTTCCACCTTTTTATCAGGTCGACTCAGCCTTCTACCCTCCGTGGGATGGTAAAATGAGTAGTAACTCATTTACATGGGTTACGGAAGGTGTGGACCTTGGTACAGCTGACTGGGATTGCCTAGCCGGTCACTGCGCCAGCCTGTGTCTGCAGGCTGCACGCGGTGGCTGTGCGGCCGGCAGCTTTGGTTAGTGACGAAAGCGCATTAGAGGCGTGTTTGCAACGATGCGCTATACAAATTGACGACCTTTACCTTTTTACCTTTTTACCTTTATCAAATAATTATTGTCCTTGTTCTAACTCGTGATTTGTTTTGGTTTTGTAAACTATTCCGTGAAGTTGCTCCACCAGCTGTGGATCTGCTTCCCAGTCGATTTGTCTCCGGTACGTTTAACGGTATACACAGTAAAGTTGTTTCGGACGAAATCAGCCCCGACGTTGATGTCTACAAAGTCATATCTCTCCCTGTGCTAATACAGAGATATATAACAGCACCAATGCGTTCTCAGTTAGTGTCGTTTGAATATTCTATGTAGTTAGTTTTCGTCATTTTATATGTTGAAGTGTTAGATTGTTCAGAGATTGTATTTAGATTTATATTTAGGCTTAGATTTTTAGCTTTAGATTTTATATTTAGATTGTGTGTTAATTAAAGGTTAAATTGACAACAAACGTATTTTTAGATTTTGATTTTGTATTCGGATTCTGTGATAATTAATTACAAGGACTTTTCTGTCATGGCCAATAACTCCTTTTGAGCCAAGATTAAAACAAATGTAATGGTTCCGTGTAATAGTGCAATTTTGATTAAAGTAAATTCACTAAAATTTACATAATTGATTCATTGATTTAGATGACTGACTACTGTACGAACAGTTATCTCCTAGAGAGCAGGTGACCATGATGACCTGTTTGCAAGACTGGATTAAAAACTAATAATACATTTCCATGTACAGGGTCGGCCAAAAAAATTTCCCAACTTGTTTTTGTCTGAACTTCGTCAAATCTCTAGACAATTTGATAATTTTTTGGTGTACAGATGGCCAGGACGATAAAACTATGTGAAGTGCATTCATTTTCCACCTTACCTAATTTATGTCACTGCGCTACCGTGTAAAACGCAGATGCTCCATATTGTTATTACGTTATGCGGTGATTGTCATTATCAGATTGCTCACCTGTTCAGTGTTCATCATCAATTCGACAGACAGCACCACATGATTTAATAATTTTGTGGTATTAAATGTTTTACCTTGAAAACAGCAGATAACAAAATACCTGATAATTACCTCAAAACATGTCTTATCTCTTGAGTGAGTGCAGTTTGATCGTTAATGCCACTATCAGAGTGGTGTCGTGTCTAAAACGTTGTGTGCATGTATATGTGGCACACTTTGGGCATAAATGCGGATAATTTAGAAACAAGTTGTTACACAAACTTATAATTCTGCTAAATAAATCACATTTCAGTTTATTGTGTGTTTTATTAAGTCATTAGATCTTTTACTGGGACAACAACTTAGCATTATGCGACAATTTGAAGCATCTGCGTTTTACCCGTTAATGGGTTGACGTAAATTAGGTGAAGTGGACGGTGAGTGCATTTCACACATTTCTTCGTCTTCACCATCTATGTGTGCCGACAATTATCAAATTTGGCATAGATTTGACGAAGTTCAGACAAAAACAAGTTGGAAATTTTTTTGGCCCACCCTGTATTTATGAGGGCTGCAAGCTGAATAACTGACGAAGGTGATGATATGTTTTGGACTCTTAGCAATGAATTTTCAATCATAATCAACTGCTAGTTAATCATTAACTTTTTTCATAGTTAACTGTTAATTTTTTCATTTTTTCTGCATTGACTCCCAATTGATAAACGCATTGAATTCAAACTTGCCACATTGACGTACAACATTCTCAACAACTCTCAACCTGCTTATCTACGTTCTCTGCTCAATTATCACACTCCCACACGTTCTCTGCATTCTGTCAACACCAATCTTCTGTCGTTTCCATGTGTCCGCACAACCTTTGTCTCCCGCGGTTTTAGCATTGCAGCCCCTGCAGTCTGGAACTCACTACCATCTAGCATCCGCAGTTCTACCTCTGCAGACATTTTCCGTCGCCTCCTTAAAACTCACTGCTTCCAGCAGGCCTACTGCTCCCCCTAGCGGCTCAGCCAAGTGCCTCAGATTCGGCCACTAGCTGACATTGTGCACTTTAAATATGCATCTACTTATTTACTTACTTACTATAATTACCAGTTGTTTGTTTTGGGGTCAGGGCAGCGGTGCTGAGTGATGCTGTGGTTAGTTATTTTCTCGTTGACCTGAACATTGAGCGCCAGTTCGTCGCCCTCCGTCGATACTTGCTACTGCAGGATGGCGAATATGCACAGAGCCTAACTGATCAGCTTTTCAACAAGGTATGTAAACCCTGTTGTTGCTTAACACTCTGGCTTTTTTGATGACTTAACTAGAAATACTTTTCGGCAGTATTTTGGATTTTGTCAGCTGTTAGGGAAAAATCTCGTCTGGAAAAATCTCTGGTTGTAAACTTTAACTTTAGAGCAAATCATCATTGTTTAGCAGGATAGTAGTTTAGATGAAGCATTTCTATGCCAATTCTGTTTTGTTATTGCAAAAATTTCTTTCCTGAGCCATAAGATCCATATGGCAGTGCTGATCTCCTTTCCCTGAGCCTTTAGCCAGACACCAGTTTACACTGCGAGGTGACCGCAGATATGGGGCTAGTACATCGTGCAGTGTGCTTGTTTACATCCCAGCTTTTACTGGTACTCATTGCACCTGCTCACGGAGGGATGGCCAGGCTGAGTTGACCTGTACTCTGTTTGTATGACAACAAGTGGACAATGTAGTAGTCTGCAGAAATCTGGGCTGCTATTCACAAAACTTTGCGTATCGTATGCATACCGTTGGCGTAAATTTTGGCATATGTACGAATTCGTACTTACGATACGCTCTATTCGCGAAAACTGCCGTATCGTACCGATTGCGCAAAAAAGTTCTAAGTGAGCAGCACTTGTGGCTGGTGTAAATTTTACGCAAAATATCCTCCCAGTTTACGCACGGCGTATGTACGACGAGTTTCGTGAATAGCCTACATCAGACGTAGAACTTGCGTACGAACTTTGTACGCGAGATTTTTTGCATACGACCTTTCGTGAATAGCACGCCTGTTGTCTGAACCACCGTGCTACTGCTATGCTGATGAGGCTGTGCTGAGTGAACTGCTTGTGAAAGAAACGGAGGGAGACACATGGCCAATTTAGTTTTACGTGATAACATGGTCATAACATTTTGTATGTATCTTGTTAGGCAGAATCGCTTCTTGCAGCGAAGGCAGTTGCGCCGATAGCTACACATTTCTTCGTCGCGTGTCTGTCTGTCTGTTGTTTGTCTGTCACATTTGTGCACCCTGCTTAAACTCAGAGCTTTTGCAGGTCCTTGAAAGTCCTTGAATTTTTTATCTGTCCCATTGCTATAGCATAGCATGGGACAGATTATAAAATCACTTATGTCATTCTGTCAGTCTGTCTCCTACGGCTGCAATTTTTATTCGATTTTGATGAAATTTTGCACAGTGATTCGGGGCCTGAAAAGTAAGATCGAGTTTGTTTGGGATAAAAAAACCTGATAACTCCTTCCTCTATTTTACCCCCAATTTTTAAAAATTTGCATTACAGCCTATGAGGACTTCAATGCGGTATAACTTGGTCCCCATAAAAGATAATTGCATGCTGTTTGCACCTACCCCCTATTTTTGGGCTCGGGCTATCTGATGGTGTCATTTACATTTTTCCCCTGTCGACCCCTGTTGCCATGGCAATGAATTTTGGGACAAAATTGACTATAACTTGGCTCCCGTGAAAAATAATTGTGCATTGTTTCACCTACGCCCCTATTTTCGGACCCGGACTATCCGATAGCGTCATTTAAATTTCTCGCCTGCCGACACCTATTGCCATGGCAACGAATTTTGGGACAAAATTGACTACAACTCGGCCCCCGTGAAAGGTAATTGCGCCCTGTTTGCACCTGCCTTTTTTACCCCTTTTATACGCAGCTGCTAGGCTATGTAGTGTGGCAGTGGGACAGATACCTCGTTCAACCGAACCTATTTCTAGTTTTCCAGATTTTCAAGGTTTGGAAAGTCCTTGAAAACAGACATGGTCCATGAAAGTTCTTGAATCGGTGTCTGAAGGTCCTTGAAAGTGCTTGAATTCGATTTTCTACAATGCTGTGACTGAAGAAGTGATTTTCAGAATCAGCGTTGCCTGAATCTGAGTGGTGAATAGATTTTGTAGTAATTGGATTCAGTGACAACTCTTAATGCATTTGTTAAATTTTTCTGATAATTCCAGTTTCTGATTAATGCTTGAAGGTGTTAAATTGTCGAATGTAAACTGAACCTGCTTATACACTGTGTCCCCAAAAAAGCATACCCGACATTTTCGACTGTAACTTGAACACCAATCATCCAATTTTGATAATTTTTGGCACGAATATTCCTGACACAACTTGCCATCAAATGAGCATTTAGTTTCCCACCTCACCCAATGTTTGTTTCTGCATTACCTGGGGAAACGCAACCAGCGAAATATCACTTTTTTACCCCATGCGATATGACTGCTTAATTAACATAACACGTAAAAACACATTTTGTTCACATTTCTGACACTGTGGCTGACAGTTCATCCAGTTGTCCATTTTCCAACTGCCTGCAATAAAATTGCTTGAAATGTTGGCCCACTATGCGAACACAGGCAAGGGGACGCTTTCTTCATTCATTGACAGCAGTATCGATAATGTTTTGCTTCAGACCAATCCAGGCTGTACCAGTCATTTCTTGACTTCACAAACGTTCCTAAACTTTATTTGGTAGACACACTGCTGCATGACAGTCAAACCTTGTAATAGACCTGCTATTGGGGCCCACAGATTAGGATGGATAGACTTTATTGACGTTTTTTCATTCACAGTGAAGAAGCAGACGTTGGGTGAGGTGGAAACTAAAACACTTATTTAATAGCCAGTTGTGTCGGAAATATTTCTGCCATATATTATTAAAATCTTACGACCAATAATGTCGGGGATGTTTTTCAGGTTTTTTGTTTATTTTAATACATTTTGCTTGATCTGCTTTTCCTAGGTAGTGCAGAAGCATACATTGGGTGAGGTGGGAAACTGAACCATCATTTGATGGCAAGTTGTATCAGGAATATTTGTACCAAAAATTATCAATATCTGATAATTGGTTTTCAAGCTACAGTCGAAAGTATCGGGGATCCTTTTTTGGGACACAGTGTATATGCGTATAAAAGCGCCAGTTTGATTTAATTCAGTTTTCCTGATATATCCTTTGTATGTTCCCTGAAAGTCCTTGAAAAGTTCTTGAATTTGATTTTGACAAATGGGTTAGTCAACAGATTTAGATTTCATTTGCCAGCCAAACCGTCTGTCTTATGCTACCACCTGGAGAGTACAAACTAGGATTTACATGGACTTGTGACATCGTTCCACCTTTTACCGAATTATCTTGGTTCTTGTTGCAGCTTGCTGTGTACTCTCGGTCGAGTGAGTTCTTGAACCCGGCATATCTCAACTCGGCACTGCGCAGGGCTCTGTCACTGTCCGTTCACTCCAGTGATTCTTGCACGCATAACGTGGGCTTCGTGTTGCGCCTTGTGCCTAGATTGCTGCCAAAGAATGGTACATGCATAATGCATTTTTGATATTGTCCTTTTTTATGCCTCCACCAACGTAACGACTGGAGGCATGTTTCCAGAGTGTCCATGCATCCGTCCATGCATGAGTCCCTAACAAACATTGTTACCAAGATATCTTAGGTATTTGTTGACAGAATTTGTCCGAACTTTTACCACTAACGAACTTTGCGACAAGCATGAACGTCTCAAATTTTGGGGTCAAAAGGACAAGGGTCAAGGTCGCGTTGGGGTGAAATATGCCCCAAAATGCACTTTTTTGGCCTTGTAGTTGTCACATGTTGAGGAGGCATGATATTCAACAGAGACATAACCACCATATAGTTTTTGTTGTTAGCTCTTTTCCTTTAAATTTCATCTGTTCTTTACTTGTTCAAATTGTCAGCACAAGCATAAACTTTCAATGATATTTTTGACACAGTTACAGTTATGGATAGCTTTGGTCCATGCCATCAAAGCAGTAACGATTAATAGAAACGGAAAGTCAAAGGGGAAACCCGGATTTGCATGAAAAATGGCTGTTAAGACGTTGGGTATATACTCTGTATTTTTACAATTATTGTTTATTATAATGCTATTTCTGACTCTATTGCTATTGGTTATTGCTCACTCAGGCAATTTCAGAAGCCTTCGTGAGAAAGTAAATTGATAAAGATGCTAAAAGCTTTTTACTGAAACGTTTTGTGCACCATATTTAACAAGAAATAACAAGAGAAACTGTTAAAACATTACTTTGCCGATAGTTTGGTTGCGGTGATTTAGTACCAAGCTTTGTGGCTGCTTCTGACTGAATTTGTCTTATCTTGTTTTGCTGTAATTTTTACCATGTACGCTGTTTGCTTTTTTGTAGCGCCTGATGTATTAGATTGTCTTCAAATAACATACAGGGTAAGTTATTAACGAGTATTGATTTTTACTCATAGTATGCAGAGTTTTGTCTGGTCTCACGTGATCAGCGGAGACTGGAAATCAGAAAGGAAACTGGCTAACCTGATTATTATCTCTCGCATTACACGAAAAATTGGGAATTAAATTTGATGAAATTTTGTTGAGGTATTGGGCGTGGCTCAAGGTAGGAACTAGTTAGATTTCTGTGCTGAGCCGGATTCTTTTGTGCATTCTCTATGTATGCCCTGTGTATTTTACATATTGTGCGTATATTTGTTTGTTGGCTGTTTGTCCAGGATTTTTTTTTACCCTTGACAGATAGCAGCAGCTGTATTAGATTCTTTGTATTAGCGTTCACCAGGTGGCAGGCAGCATCCTCAGCGGAGGTTTGATATCTGTGATTGCTTCTAGCAAGTTCGTCGAGACAGGGGAAGGCAAGGAAGTTTCCCCAGGCCCCCTCGACATTTGGGAGCCCGCCATCGCTGAAAGAAATATTTTTGTTGTATGTTTGACAGCAAAACCGGTCATCTGAATTGGGCTTACGTCAGTCGTTAATATTCTGCCACAACTTTTTTCAACAAATCTGACATGAATGGATGTATTCAGTAATCTGTACCAGCCTTACATTGTTCGGTATTCATGCAAATGCGAGTAATTCGATGAACAGTTTATGGGGAGGTTCAGGCGTGTTCTACATGTTCAGCGAACAGTGATCCTGCAGACCAGAGCTATGAGAAACAGCGCAGTATTTTTGACTTGTCCCACTGTGGGGTATCTTCAAGAAATTTCTGGGGAGTCTTTTCCCCAGACACTCCACATTAAGGGCCCTGCGATAATTGTTTTTTGGGCCCCGCTGTAGCTCTTGATGGGCCTGGCTTCTAGTTACTATGTATTCAGTGATGGAAGGATGTTGACATTGTTATCAGGTTGATTGGCCGGCAAACCTGGTGATAACGGACGAATGTCTTCAGTTGTATTCACAGATATTCTCATTCATGCTGCAGCTCAAGCGTTGTGTATGGGTCCTGAAACAGATCTTCCATGGCTTCAAGCAAGGTCGGTTTTGTCTCACACTTTCCACTACTTGCATCCATTTTGCAAATGTGCCACTGGTAATGAAATATTTTGTTACCTCTTAAGCTTTTGAGCCTGTGAGTACCTATTGATTTTTTTGTAGTTACTTCAAGTTACAAAAAGTCTGTGTACTTAGAAAGTTAAATATTTCTTGTTACCGTTGACGTCGTGCTGACGTCATATTTTTGTGTTTGTAAATTATGAATTACGGTTCAATTGGGACATTTGATGAAATGTTAAAACACAAATTGTGATGACTGAACCCAAAGATATGCAAATCCGTCATGCAATTTTCTATTGTGAACTGTGTCCGTGTTTTTATTTTTTGACTGAATGTAAGATCCTCAACTTAGTTGATGTTGGCAGTCGTACGGGCACTGCATCACTGCATGGGTGACCACTTGCCCGCTATCGGTCGAACCACTTGATACTGCTGGACATGTCAATTTTTTTATTTAAATGTTTCATTTCATCAATATTCAATTCTCTGTCTATTGTCCAGAAACATCTTGCGCAAACTTGCGACTCCGTAACTTTTGCTGACTCACAAACGTTTATCAATGTCTGTCTTCAACGGTAAGGCCCATAATTTACATACACGGAAATATCACGTCAGCATGACATCATCGGAAATAAAGAATATCTAACTTTTACACCGATGGAATGTTAGTTTTGTTTTAAACATTTCCTGAAAATTTTGTGGAAATCTAAACATTTTTCTCGGAGATATAAAAGAAAATGTAAGGGTGTGTTTTTTCTGAACACAGTGTACATAGTGCTTGAAGTGGGATGGTATAGGCCGGTTTGGTGTACTGGCAGTCTGGCATTTTTTGGCCACCTGGAAAGCATTCCACCACTTATTTTCTGACATAGTTACAAAATAACATCATTTGATACGGAATATTAAATCTACAACCACACTCTGGCAGTTCCTTTATCCCTCCGCCAATGTAGTGGCCAAAGGCATTATGTTTCCAGCATGCGCGATCATGTGTCCGTTCGTGAGTCCCGAACACACATTGTTAGCAAGATATCTTGGGTATTTGTTGGCGGAATTTGACCAAACTTTCGCCACTAACAAACTTCTGGGCAAGGATGAACGCTTCAAATTTTGGGATCAAAAGGTCAAGGGTCAATTTCACAGTGGGGTCAAATTTGCCCCAAAATGCTTTTTTGGCCTTGTAGTTGTCACATGTTGGCGGAGGTATAATAGTCGACAGAGTTGAGAGCACCATCTAGTTCTAATTCAAGCCCCGACAATATGCTACTGTGCAGTAACTATCTGTTGTAATCAGCATATCAATGTAAACACTTTATTGCAGCATAATAAGAACACTGTATATACTTGTGTATAAATCGATCCGCGTATAAGTTGGCCCCCAGCTTTTGAGATGAAGATTTGTCTAAAACGATTCACCCACATATAATTTGATTCAACGAATTTCAGGGCAAAAATTTGTCCAAAATTGCTCAACCTATACACAATTAGATACGGTAATAGTAAGTTTGATGATGTTTGTGACAGCTACAAGTGTCGCTGTTGGTCAGTGTGGTGACAGTCGACAGCTGCGTCAGCTGCAGTTGTACGGGCATGAGATGCAGCATTTTGTCCGGGTTCTGCACGAGTACATCGCCAACGAGGTGGTCACAGTGTCATGGCACGAGTTCCAGGCGGACCTCAGTCGACACTTGGCCGGGCTAGATGATCTGCGACAACGACACCTCGATTATCTGCACAAGTGCCGCTTCAGGTCAGAATGATGTTTCACAGTTCACGTACACCTGGGTTTGGATAAGCCTGCCGAAGAACCCACCAAATGACCAACTTTAACTGAAATCCAGTTATCATTTTTTCATGCCACCAGTAATGAAATTTTTTGTTAAGCTGTAAGCTTTTGAGAGTATTGAAGTTTTTGTAGTTACGTTCTAAAACTATAACTAAAAGTTATCTCCACTTATTCTCCCTTTTCATTTATTCATGTGATAGCATTTAGCACTGCTGGTTCACTGACACATTGGTTGGATCTCAGCTAGTAAAAATATAAATATGGTTGTTGTTTTTCTTACTTTTAATTATTTCTGATCTCTGCCAGTACGGGACTGTCTTTCTTGGCCAAAGGTTTACTTTCTTAAACATCGGCTCAGTTGATGTTGATGCCATTCGACCGGGGGTGTCCAGCTTCTGGTAACTGATCTTGTCTTCTTGTTTCACCAGTAAGTCCAACAGCTTCCTTCTTGGTTTTGCCTGTGGCTGTTTTCTTTTATTTTCCCCTCTAAGTTTTTTTCCTTTTTAGTCTTTCAGATTTCAGTGAGTTTTTTTTTATTTTTATGTTTAACATTATAACAGTACTTCTATTTCAGTTTCTCTCAGTTCATTTTTGTTTCAAACATTGAAGTTCTTTTTAGTTTGTGTGCCAGATTAAACCAACACCCTGTCTGTCGGTCTTCCAGCGCAAATTCAGTATCATATCTTATCATATCCTATCGTTATTATTTGGTCAATTTATACAGCTCATTCATATTCAGCTCATTTATTTATTCAACTCAGATATGCTGCTGTTGTTCTGTCAGGTGTCTGCTGGATCAGAAAGCGTTGCCGGTGATGAAAATCATTCGCAGTATATTCCACCTAATACTGACGTTCAGTGACCAGCTTGCATCAAATTGCTGGCAGTTGGATACGGCAACTGGTCAACTGCAGCATCCGTCTTTCTCTGACCTTCAGCGCACCTACACCGCATTCCATGAACACTCGGTCTTCTTGTTCAAAGGTACCTATGTCTCAGCGCTGGAAAAGTGGTGTGAAAGAAAATGTTGGTTTTTGGTTTTTAGAAAAATGAAGAAAAAAACTTGTTAAGTCCCATTTTTTTGTTTTTTTTTTGAAGTTTGCGAAGCATACACTGTTAGCACATTCAAGCTCAAACTGAAAAATTTTTCTCCAAGTGTTTTACTGATTTCACAGGCTGAACAGTAGTTCAAGCCCGGTGTTAACGGCGACTTCTCTTTCTTATGGGAAAGCCAAAAATTCGACCCTCCACAGAATCAAAACCCCTGATCTGATTGAGATAAAATTTGGCAGGTTGATTACGTCGGCGAGGGGACCCGTCATGCAAAATTTTATGCAAATCCCACCAAAGGGGGCTTCCCAGAAAATGGGTGAAATATTCGCAAAAATTTTTCTAGCTGTACATATACCTTTTTTTTCAGAAACTCACCTACAGGTCAGACCCTTCGGCCGATTTTTGCGCCCGATGGCTCAAACGACGCGGTCTCGCGCAAGGATGTGCCTTTTGGGGGTTAAAAAATTTGAAATTAATATTTAACGCAGTGTTTTTCAACCAGGGTTCCGCGGAACCCAGGGTTCCGCGAGCATCTGCCAAGGGTTCCACAGCTGGCCAGTAAAAATAACCCAGTGTGAGAAATCACGCCAGACAGTGTCGTAGAAATATTCATCATGAAATATTTTGTTCGAAATTGCCTTTCTACGCGTTTATTTTTGCATAGACCAACTCTGTTAAATCATTTTTGGTGTTAGTAGTCTTGGCGTATTTGCATTTTTAGGAGCGTAG
>Ga0056128_1001296_pt1 | contig 27412 bp, 14 predicted proteins | sample WorMetLIZISLAND2_FD_71113 | JGI IMG/M metagenome (GOLD analysis project Ga0056128, IMG submission 71113) | Marine gutless worms symbiont microbial communities from Max Planck institute for Marine Microbiology, Germany - Olavius geniculatus... ... | reverse complement strand
CCAGTGGTGCTTTAAAATCAATGTTTTCTATAAACGGTTCGTCTGATATTACAAGATCCAAAATATTAGGGACTGAAGATCCTCTCGCTCTCGTCGGAGTTTCAATATACTGATGTAAAATTTTTTTTCGTAATATGTCAATGAAAGTCATTTCTAGTTGACCTGATGTACTCCAGGTCTTCCAATTAATATTTGGGAAATTGAAATCACCTATTATGAGCTTATGGCCCTGAAGTTTACAACCGTCATTAATGAAACTGCACAGTTCTGAATTATTATCCTGAGAACAAAAATATAAAAAAAACGTGGTCATCACGCCACGTCGCCATGTGAACTTGATTCTATAGCTGCTAGTGCTCGATCTGTCTCGTTACAGCAACTTTTTTTCACGAATGCAATAAAGTAATAAACTGTCATTAATGCCAGCTATATTTTGTTTTCTCTTAGGCTACTATGTTGATAGTTAGCATTTTTTACGCGCGACAGCAGAATGATTCGCGCGTCCTAGCTATAGCCAAGGCGTCCGTCTGTAGGCTTACCTCTGTATCCCTCTGTCTGTGTGTCCGTCACACCCCCTTGAGCCTTAACGGTGCAAGCTAGGATCACGAAATCTTCACTTTCGGTAAGAAAGAGGGGTACCCTCTAGGCCTAAAAGTCTTTATTTTGCCGCTATTGGTTCGTCTAAAACAGCTACAGATAGGCATAGAAAAGCTTTTTAGGCGTATTAACATCGATGACCTTGAACGATCTTGAACACCAACATTGGGGGGTTTTGGTAATATTTTGGCGATTTTCGGCTGCGGCGCACACTACATGAGTGAACTGCGACGAACTGGCTGGAGATAGACCAAGACACTGCGAACAGGAACTGCTAAGCCTGACGCGCATCTCATGAGCTTTGCTCTAGTTACTTGTCTCGCTTTTCGTTTTCTTTTTTCTTGCACTCATTTTATCGTTTGATTCCACTAACACGGCAGAACGTCCGAAAAGTGAAAGTTACAGTGGGCCTAAGTTATACCCCGTTTACATAATCAAGCTGGCTCGACGAGCTGGCTATATGTTAGCTGGACGAGCCAGCTTGATGTTTGCTCGACGTTTGCTCGATGTTTGTTCGATGTTTGCTATGCTTTATGCATGCTTTATATTTGCTCGATGTTTGCTGGACGTTTGCTGGACGTTTGCTCAATCGTGTAAACGGGGTATTAGTGGCCGTTTGTAATCACTTCACACATGTAAAATTTTTTTTTAAATATCGAACTGGCGGAGGAGCTCATCAGTTCTGCAGTGCTGATAGTACTTCGCAGGCCGTCGGTTCGAGGTCTAAAGGCGCGTAGAGAACGACGTAAAGCCCAAATTCCATTACGCCGACTTTGCGACAAAGTCCACGACAAAGTGGGTCAAAAATTACAATTATCTAGTTTTTGCTCCAGTGTTTAGAAAAAGGGTAATTTTCTGACATTTTTTTATTTTGCCGCGTAGTGTAGCCCATAGCGTAATAACGCAAATTTTCTACAGAGTAGTGCAAAAAACGACCGATTTTTACAGTCTATAAGTGTTGGGAAGTGCAGATAGTCGGTGATGTACTTTTAAGGCTCGCAAAAAGCAACGTAACTGAACTGAACTGAACTGACATAGGCCTAGTTTAGTTTTTGACGAACTGACTAGTAAACAAGCCGTAATGCATCACAGTAGGCACCGTCTAACGGCGTCGGTAGCCTACGTGGCTACGCTCACGCACTCGTCAAACAATCACCAATAGGCTCGGTTTGCTTGCGCATTTTTTAGTTTGTCAAAAACTAAACCGTTCAGTTCACTTACATTGCTCTGTACGCGTCTTTAGTCTTTCTTGACTTGTGGTGTATGTGCGCCGATAGTGTACTGTTACGACTGTTCACATAAACGGCATCTGCCGTTATCGCGGTGATAAGGCCCAGCCTCATAACCGCGTGGTGCTGCGATGTTTTGCAAATTATTATTAATTTATAGATTTACCGGTACAAACATTTATAATTAATATCGGCTGTAACTCCTCCAATATCGAGTCGTTGGCTCTGCGTTTCGTCCAACTAATTTGCATCACCTTTCGAATGTCTTGTATATCTCAAACATTTTAAAGGCACGTGTGCACAGCGACGTAACTGAACTAAATTGACACGGCTTAGTTTTTGATGAACTGACCAATGGACAAGCAAAGCGAGCCCATTGGTCATTGGTCATTGGTTGACGCATACGTGAACGTAGTCATGTAGGCCACCAACGCCGTTAGACGGTGCCTACCTTTTGGTCATTTCGTCAAAAGCTGCAGCATGTCAGTTCAGTCCAGTTACGACGTTCTGTACGCGCCTTTACATTTTTGCTGTCTGCTGCTTTAGTTGACCAGGCTTCGCAACCACGAAATGATGCCACAGACCTACAGAATACGTACTTTTTACACATGCAGTTATTGTTAAAAACCATTTTGTATTAGTTTCTTTTTCTCGTTTGTCTGTTTCGTTCGCAGACTGATCGAATCGATACGATGTTACGAATTGCTACCGGCTCATTTCTACTGTATCTTGTGTCTTGAACGGTGTGCTTTATTGCATGGACGGGCAGCGCATTTTGCTTTTTCTCAAATCATCGTAGGACGTTATCGCTTCGCTTCTTTCAGAGTCGTCTAACCGCATGCCGAAACTGTTTGTTATAGGTAGGTTGCACCGTAGGTGGGCTAAATACTGCGAGATGCGATTCTCATGCGATATGATTTAAGTCTGCTTAATACCCCGTTTACACGATTTGCTTCATGTGTGCTTCATGTTTGCTTCATCGTATAACTTAATTGACCATGGCAGGCCGTGTTTACAATTTGCGTGTGAAATTAAACACTTGTAAACGTTTTGCCAAATTTTATAGCCACGTGGCCGGAATAATATTGTTGGATTGGCTTTCCGCGGGAGAACGTACAATATCTTTGACAAGATGCAAGATAAAGATTTTAGTGAAATTTTGTGCTGGCCACGTCACGCACTGTGACGACACGTATGCGGCCGTCCGTCTAGTTCTTCACTAGTTGATATTGTGCCAGTGTGCAGTAAGCGCAGAAGCCGGCCAGCGCGAGATCCACAAGCGGTAAGTAAACATGTACGCGAGGTATGGAATACAGAACGTAGACGGTAGAGTGTGGAGATTTTTTGACGTCCGATGACTTTTGGCAATTTAGAGTTAAATGGACACGCTCGTTGCTCTTGCCGTGATAAGTATTTAACGTTAGTTTGAATTATTCATTGATGTTTTGTTTCGACTTAGAGATAAACGAACGAGCAAGATTTAAATATGTTGCCTGTTAGGACGGCCGCATAATAATTTGAATACAACGCCCAACATTCTGCAGCGCCATGTAGGCCTACCACACATCGCAACATCCGACTGAAATTTACGTGCCCGTGAACAGCATTGATGATTAGCATCATCATCGTCATCATCGTCGTGGTTGCTAGGCAACATGCTCAGCAGCAGCAGCAGCAGCACTGTATCTCATAACGTATCAGTCAGCTAGGTGTAAGTCAGTCTCTGCTTGCTCACTCACCTGCAGCTCAATCGCACATATACACGATTGCTCGCCGCTGCCGTTAAGTAGACCTGTACAAGAAAGCCCTATGGTCGCAAGGAAACCGCGTGCGATGCCGCAATCATTTCGGCGCAATAACCTCACAATGCGTATAGGCTACATTTTTGCTGATGATGGGCTATAGTACGAGTAAATACTTTATTCAAATTTTTTTGCGGTGGTCTTCGTGTTTCATGTTTTGTGGATCGTCGTGCGCTTTTAGAGCCACTTCGCTCGGATAGCGTAATACGAGACCGTCGTTTGCGCGAAGCACGACTGCAGCCGAAAATTGTGAAAACAATATACGACTGTAAGCTGGGTGTGGTTTGAGCAATGCAGCTCGAAGCCTGTTGTTGTGAGAAGTTTGGAAACAGTATAGCGGGAGCAGAGACTAATGCAGTTAAGAAAGTCAACCGTCTTTGACACGGTTGTTCCTATATAGGCCTACCAGAGCGTCTGTAATAATCATAATGTGCAAGGTCGCAGTCGCTAAACATAGACAGTCATGATGTTACTTACAGAGTGAGCCAAAAACGTGACACTTTTGTCCATGTTTTCGCCAATTATTGACCGATTTTCGAAATTATTTCATTGACACACTCTGCGGACAATTTTCAATAACGCGATCATTACATATTCCACCACACCGTAAATTCGTGTCTACACTACCTTGTGAAATATCAATGAAATATGCATATATAACGATATTAACAAACAAACATTTTGGTAAAATTGAAAAAAAAACACTTTAGACCAACATTACAGTGAATATTCTGTATGACACTAAACTGGGTCTAACACAGTTTAGTGTCATGTTTGTTTAAAGTGTTTTTTTCAATCGCCTAATTTTTTTGTTATTATCGTTAGTTTTGCTTACATTTGTATTTCACAAGGTAGTGTAGAGACGCATTTACTGTGCGGTGAAATATATAATAATCACATTATTGCAAATTGTCTGCAGAGTGTGACAGTCAAAGAAGTTTGAAAATTGGCCAATAATTGGCGAAGATATTGACAAAAAGTAAAGTGCCACGTTTTTATGGCCCACGGTGTAGTGGCGGATCCATAGGCGATCGCCCAACTCTCTAGCCGGTGTTTAGAAAATAACGAAAAATGTACAATACTGTAACAAAAGTATGCATCAAACTTAGCGTTTTTGTTTCTTTCTTTTTGCACTGCCTTGGTCCAGCCAACAGCCGATGGTCAACAGCGCTTTCTCACAGCTCTGCGACCGACGCGATCGGTGCTTGTCTCTGTTTCCACGCGTGTCGCAGCCCGCAATCGCGAAAAATTCACTAAAACCCCTTATTTTGGGGGTTCACGGTCATTCAAAGTCATCGATGTTGACATTTCTAAGAAGCTCGTTGCTAGTGCTTATTATGGTAAGCAATATATCTGTGCCTATCTGCAACCATTTTTACGTTAGAAGAGCCAATAACGGTAGAATAACGCTTTTTAAGGAGGGTGCCCCTCTTTCTCCCCTTCGTTCGTAGGGACCCCTTTCACCGAATGACATGAAATTTTCTCACAAAATACTAGAGACTCTAAGCTATCACGTGGTGAAAACCGGAAGTGTCTGTCTCTTCTGGGCTCTGATCGTTACTGGGTTGTGACAGACAGACACCAAGACAGAATTACCATAGCTAATACGCGCTATAGATGCTAGCTGTCGCGCGTAAAAATTTTAAGCGCAGGATATTTATCCTGCAGCCGTATCAGTAGCCTAGCAAATTTAGTTGAATCGGTGTCGTTTTTGTTTGGCCGAATAAATAGTCTATTCTATTTATCCGGCCGCCGAATAACTAGTCGCCGCGTAAAATTGATCGGAGCAATTGCCTGCTTTCCCCGTCACAACGCCACTGGTGATTACGTGATAATGCTAATGGCGAAATAGATGACTGATGCGGTTTCAGAGACGGTGAGGATGCAGAGCAAGCGCGGTCGTATAACGGAACGAGAGGGCACGCTGTTTGGTCGCTTCATTCCACTCGGCTTCAAGTTGGACAATCCCGACACGGCCTGGGTCTACGATGAAGAGCCCCACGTTCAACGCAGACAGGTGCAGCATGCGATGCTTATTATTTTTAGCGACATAATAAATGTGACGTGCATGCCACTGAGTAGCAAATTTTTTTACAGTGTTTACTGGTAAAAAATTGAAGGGTTAACTTCCAATACCTGTTATGTCACTTTTGCTTATAGTGGAAAAACTGAGTTCTGACTAAAATAGACTTAACGTGTTCTAGAATTAAGCCAAAATACACATGTTGACAAAACGTGGAATTAACAGATATTGGAAGTAAGCCTTTTAATTGTGAAAATTGTTCAGTATTTAGCAAAGATATGGACAAAGTCGAATAACTTAGTTTTTGGGGCCACTCTATATATACTGGCAGCAAATGGGACATTGACTTGAAAAAAGATAGCCTAAGTTTTCAAAAAGCTTTGTTCTGTAAAAACCTAAAACTCCAAAAGTCCAAATGTTAGGTTTTTGCTTTTGTTATTATTTTGTCGTGCAATTTGAACTGAACAAAAAATGATACGACGTGGAGAATGATTTTTTTTGGTCTCATAATTTCTGTCCCGTCCTCGCACGCTGAAACTTAAATTTTTTTAAACCTTTAAGTTTAAAATCAAAAGCCTTTATTCCAAAACTTAGGGTTTTCCAGTCCTTATTACATGGATGAGAAAGTTATGTTGTCTTGTTAGCGTGACGTAAACAATGTCGATGCCTCCTGTTGCCATTCGTTCGGCAGCCGTATCAATAGCCTACAAGAAATCTGAGCTAATGCTCATGAGACGCGCGAGAGCCTATAGCAGTTTCTGTTCGCAGGTAATCTTGGTCTGTCTCCATCCATTTTGTTGCAATTCACTCTTTGGCAGCCAAAATCGCCAAAAATCACTAAAAACTAGAGCTGTCAAAGCGTTAATTTTTTAACGCATTAACGCACTGCGTTAATTTTTTTTAACGCATTAATTAACGCGTTATTAACGCACCCAGACCCGTCGAGAGGGAGAGTAGGGATAAGTTACCCCGGGCCCAGCGACGTTTGGGGGCCTCGTCTGTAGAGTATAGAAAGATAGAAACGCATTTTTAAACGTATAATCAATAATAACTGACGTCATAGCTAGCATATAAATCTATTAGCCTGTCGTAGGAATAATTATTTACAGTAGTGATGAACGGCAACTACAGTTTAGTTACTTAAATTCATTCGATTGTCAAATAACTGCAGTTTAACGAAACAATGAAACTTTTCTCTACAGAATTTAGTAAATCTAAATAAATTAACATTAATTTACGTATGTGCTTTAATTTTTTAACGCGCGTTTATTTTTAACGCGCGTTAATTTATTAACGCATTAACGAGTTAATTAATGCGTTAATTTGACAGCTCTATTAAAACCTATATTTTTAGGGTTCAAGGTCAATCTAAGTCATCAATGTTGACAATTCTAAGAAGCTCGTCGCCAGTGCTTGTTATGATAAGCGGCATGTCTGTGTCTATCTGCAACCATTTTTACGCTAGACGAGCCAATAGGCTACCGGTAAAATAACGTAGGCCTACGTCTTTTAAAGGGGGTGCCCCTTTTTCGTCCCCTCGTTCGTGAAGACCCCTTTTGACCCAGTGGCATCGAATTTTGTCCCAAAATATTAGAGACTAGCTATCATATGGTGTAAAACAGAACTCTTTATCTCACCTGGACTTGAATAGGTACCGGGTCGTGACAGACAGACAGACGGACAGACGGACAGACAGAATTACCATAGCTAATACGCGTAAAACGGTGCGGTACTCCGCAGACACGCAGAGACTTCATCCTTAAAATAAAACAAAACGAAAAGGTTTCCCGCCGTTCTACTATGTCGCCAGCCCAAAAGCACAAAAATTTATAGGACGACTTAATAGCAACAGTGCCCGCTGCACCCTAGTCACATTAATCGTTATTAGGCTTTGTATGCGTTGAGCGTCTACACTCTATGATCTTCGGACGGCCGGCCGCATACACGTCTTATCGACATCTCAGTTTGTTTGTTCTGTTGTGCAGATGATACTAAAGAAGTATCCGGAGATCAAGAAGCTGATGGGTTACGACCCAATGGTCGCAGTCTACGTCAGTGTTGAAGTGATTGCTAACGTGGCTATATCGTGGCTTCTGCGAGATGCCAGCTGGGCCGTCATCATACCCATGGCTTGGGTCGTGAGCGCAACGATCAACCACTCTCTCGGTTGTGTATTTCATTTTCCCGTGTTCGAATATTAAACTGTAGACTGTCTCTTCATCGCGCAAGGCTAAGGCTGTCAGCGGTAGCCTCAGCCTCGGCTAATAGCTATCGGCCTACCTGGGCCAGTTTGCTAGCAGCTAATTGCAACAAGGCCCTATATCGTCAAACCCGTCGAAAGCCACAGCGGGGCCGGGGGAAACATTCTCGTGGTGCCCCCAAAAAACATTTTAGCGGGGCCCCTCTAGCGAGAAAAACTTTTAAATTTTTCTTTTCAAAATGGTGCATTCTGATGTATTTTTGTATTTCTGAGCGACGGCGGGCCCCCAAACGTCGCGGGGCCCGGGGTAGCTTACCCCCCGTCTACTCCACTCTCTCGACGGGCTTGTATATCGTAGGCCTAATGGTATGGTGTCTAAAAATCCGGTCTTGTGACCTTCCACGTTGCCCTATGACCTTGAGTTCAATAGCTTTTTGCGGTTTTCGAGGTACATGTTAGTGCAGATTTTCAGCAAGCTAAGTGCAGCGATTGATGAGTTACCGTGTTGACAGAGAAAAAAGGTTTAGAGACGATCCTGAAACAGTACTGTCGTCGCTACCAAAGTGCAACATGGTAATGAGGTCTGGCGGTTAACACGTTAAGAGTTAAAGGTGGTGCTAAGCACTTAATGGAAACCTAGCCAGAGCTACGGAGCGTCACCTGCCGTATGGAATCACGTAGTGTTACCTGCCACCCGACACAGGTAAACGTGCATCGTCTTAACCTCAGCCAAATAAGCCGGTACTCGATTTACCTACTCGGAGGGATGAAAGGCTGAGTTGACCTAGCGACTGGTTACATACTGAGGTGGTTTACCAGCTCGCAGGCAGTCACCCATCCAAGTACTAACCCGGCTCGGCGCAAAGCAACTTCGTTGATCGGACACAACGCGTTACCGCTACCTTAGGCCACCAACCCAGTCAGGTATGTCATATCACCGTAGTTCCCCTACGCCCAGAAGTACCTGGGTGCGTAACTGTCTGCAGACAGGTAAACCACCTCGATATGCAACGACTCAGGTCTAACTAAGCCTGGCCATCATTACGTGATGGATAAGCAAGCGTCTAGTAAGAATTAAAAAGTTGTGCAAGTTAACTTTACAGAAAATTTAAAATTAAAATGCATGCTTTTGCTTAGCACGTTTAGAAGTTTTTCAGCTAACAGCTCTCACAAATTGCATTGAGATGCAATTAATAAGTTTTTTTTGTTTTATTCAGATTTATTGACAAACTGAAATGTTTTATCTTTTTGGAAAAAAGATTATATTTTTTCATATGATTGCTATCGTCTCTATTTTAATTTTAGCGTTGTTTAATGACGTCACTTTGATTGAAAACTGAACTACTGAGACTTTATTTTTTACTATTTTTTGCAGTGATATTTTGTGTATACTTCAGGTGGCGCCATACATGAGATAGGACACAATTTGGCATTTGGACACAAGCGTCCGTTGGCTAACCGAGTGCTGGGCATGTGGGCCAATTTACCCATGGCTATTCCGCTGTCGGTTACCTACAAAAAGTATCATTCCGACCATCACCGATATCTCGGGTAAGAAACGTCGTTTACTGTTTGTAAGATTCTACAGCATTTTTTTCAGATAACTTAAAAGTGGTGTATGTAAGCTTATGTGCACGCAGTAGCCTATGGAATAACAACCACATGGCTTACTTAAAGTGAATCGCAGGCACTAATAATGTGAAACTCCGGACCTGACTTGATCGCGTCTTTGATAATTTCAAAGTATTGCATTCTATGTGAAGTCCTTCTGGTTAACAGTAATTATTTTGATCCATATTTTAGATATAACTTATGCGTAATATTACGTACAACGTGCATTACTAGGCCTACGTGATTGTTTATATTCCAGTTTTTCACATAGATGACAAAGTTTATTTCAGTTCCAGTTTTAGTTTTAGTTAACTATTATTGCGAAGTCTTGTGTTCGCCATTATTTTGGTATTTTTTGTTAATAAGTAAATAAGCAAATAAAACGTAAATTTGTACAGGCCTAGCATAACGTTCAAAGTTAATCTCTAGTGTGCGCTAGTCGCATTAGTAAAAGGTGCAAGAATGTCAACTTATCTACAGAACTGAGTGTCCATAGATTACATGTTAAAGCAGTTAGGACCATTGTTTGTACAATATGCCGAAGCTACCGACTATTTGATCTGTGCCTGTATGGCAATAATCAGAGACATCGTTGTTTGGTCGTCTAACGTCTTAGGCCGGTATTCCATTACATCTGTTTTGTCGATCTGCCGCCAGGTCTTCGATTTGTCGACTAAGTTAGACAGAGGGGTCGTGACCAGGCAGGACTGAAGGGGATTCCCTCCCTCCCTAAATTTTGGGCTGTCAGAAAATTATTTGAAAATATGCTTTTTCTTGTCAAAAAATCTTTGTCCAAAAGTGCATAACTCAGAGCTGAAAAAAACATTTTGAAGAAATTTAGGGATAAGTTGAAACTTTGAAAATCCATATAATTTTCTGCGTCGGAAATTTCGAATGTCTATCAAAAAAAAACAGCGACTTCTAGCCCGATTACGTTTTTAACCCCCCCCCCTCCCGAAGCCGCTGTATCTGAAGACGTGTTTTTTGAGAAGTTGAGAAGGATCTCAGCAAGGTGGAAGTCAAAGAATTTGTTGCAGTATTTGTTTATTTTGCTTCTGTATTGTAGTAGGCCTAGTTGTTGTAATAGGCGTCTACATATTCTGCTACAGGCACGACGTACAAGACGTTGATATCCCCACGGCGTTTGAGAGCCACCTGTTTCGTCACTGGACGTCGAAGTTGCTCTGGCTGACCATTCATCCAGCCATCCACGGCATTCGTCCCTTCATCAAGAACCCCGTCCCACTCCTCACCCTCGAGATCGTCAACTTCTTCGTCCAGATCGGCTTCGACGGGCTAATCTTCTACTTCTTCGGCTTCAAGTCGCTGATGTACCTTCTCATCGGGACCCTCCTGGGACTGGGGCTCCACCCCCTGGCTGGGCACTTTATCTCCGAGCACTATCTCTTCGCCAAGGGCCAGGCGACGAGCAGCTACTACGGCTCGGGCAATTTCTTCATCTATAACCTCGGCTATCACATCGAGCATCATGATTTCCCGTACATCCCTTACAACCGCCTGCCGGAGGTCCGGCGCATCGCCGCCGAGTTCTACGAGGGTCTGCCCTACCACACCTCGTGGTTCCGGGTACTCTGGGATTTCGTGTTCCGAGACGACATGGGTCCCCACGCCCGGGGAGTCGGCTACCTTCCGCAGGGAATGAACGAGGATGACGTGGAATCGGAATCGAGAGCCAACAACAACAAGAAGAGTTCTTAAGGCGCGTACAGAGCGACGTAACTGAACTGAACTGAACTCACGGTTAAGTTTTTGACGAACTGGCCAATGGGCAAGCAAGGCGAGCTCGTTGGTCATTGGTTGACGCGTACGTGAGCGTAGTCACGTAGGCGACCGACGCCGTTAGACGGTGCCTACAGTAATGCATTACTGCTTGCTCATTAATCAATTCATCAAAAACCAACAATGTCAGTTCAGTTCAATTCAGTTCAGTTACGTCGCTCTGTACGCAGCTTTAAGCCTTCAGCATTTAGGATACAGACCAAAGGTTGGATCTGCTTTTTGCTTGGGGCTAATTAATAAGGCATTTTGTCGGAGATGGGTCATTGTCGTCTGTAATATACAGTACGAGGTTTAGTGCAAAAAGGTCAATGATTAAGATCATAAAGGTCAACAATAACCAAATTAGTGTAATTTTTTTTTTTGTTTTTAACACAGCTAAGTTTAAAAAAATCGCTTTTTGCAGTATGAGGTCTCTATTAATTTGGTCGTTGGTGATCTCATTGATACTTGATCTGCTTTGACCTTTTTGCACTTTATTTCGCCAAAATGTCACACTCACAGTTCTAAAGCACAGTGTCGTTGTTCATTGTGTCATTAGGGTAGATAGAAGCGCTTTTTCCCTTGCGTAGCTGTATACAGTCGAGTTTTTGTTGTTGATATTTGCACGTTTACAGTTTCGTAAGCAATCGCCTGTTAGCATATCATGCGTCGATGTTGCGTGCTGACAAAAGCTGATTGGCCCTAAAAAGAATGGAACTTAACATTGTGACTGTAATAATATTTATTGATTACAAAAATACTGAATAATTGCATTTGACTATTGTTGCTGTGATGTTATGCAGTTGTTAGAGTAGTTTTTTGTTAAATATCTACTTTAATACATGTACGCTGGGTCTCAAATAAAACATCCCCGACATTTTCGATTGTAACTTTAAAAAAATTATCAGATTCTAATAATTTTTAGTGCGAATATTTCAGACACAACTTGCCATCAAATGACCATTCAGTTTTCTACCTCGCCTAATGTTTCCTTCTGTACTACCAAGAGAATGCGGACCAAGCGAAATATGCGTTGAAACGCGCAAAAAACGTGAAAAAATCCTCGACTTCATCGATTATAACTTAAAGAAACAATATCAGATTTTAATAGTTTTTGGCCGAAATATTTGTGACATTACTCGCTATTGAATGGCTGTTTAAGTTCTTATCTTACCTAATGTCTGCTCCTACACTACCTGGGAAAAACAGACCAAGCAAATCATGTGTTGAACTGAATGAAAAAAACTTCAATAAATTCCATCTATCCAGATCTCTGGGCCCCAACAACCAGTCGATTACAAGGTTTGACTATCATAAAGCAGTTTGTCTATTAGGTGACGTTCAAGAATGTTTATGAATTGAAGAAGTGACTGATAAAGTCTGAATTGATCTGAAGCAGAACATTGTTGATACTGCTGTCAATAAATGTGGAAAGCATCTTCATGCCTGTGTTCGCATTGCAATGTGCTCACATTTCAAGCAATTTTGCTATAGGCAGTTGAAAAACAAAACATTTGGATGAAATGTCAACCATAGTGTCAAAAAAGTTAACAAAATATGTTTCTTTTTGTGCGTTATTTAGATTAAGCAATAATACTGCATTGAGTAAAAAAGCAATATTTCGTTGGTTGTGTTTTCCCCAAGTAGTGCACAAACAGACTTTAGTGAGGTGGAAAATTGAACATTATTCAATGGCAAGTTGTCTCGGGAATATTCATACCAAAAATTATTAAAATCCAATAATCCTACTTCAAGTTACAATCGAAAATGTTCGGGATGTTTTTTGAGGCACAGTGTATACACCGGTACAATTACATAAAATGAGCTGTGTTGGCTTAACTTGTGCATGTTTCATGCAAGTAAAAAGTACCGGTTAACTGCTGTAATTGAAGACTTTTCTTTGTTTAATAACGTTCAGTTGTGAAGCCTGTTAATGTCATAGAACGCAGTAAAGTGATTATGAAAAGATGCTTTAAAGCATTGCGTACATCTGCAACAAAATCGAAACAAAACTTGAAATTTAGCACATTACGCTAGTGTTTGTAATCTACACGACTGTGTAGGCACTAATAAAAAAGGAAAAACACTGAAACATTTCAAACATGCGATTCTGGCTTAGGCTACTTTTTAAAATAGTTTTTCGCACTTGTAAGTGCCGCTTTGTATAGTTATAACTGTGCACCAGGGTACTCACCGATCCATCATTGTAATGTTGAATGTCTTGTTATTGCACAGTGTTGTTCTGTGTTAATTGGTGTTCTTTTTTATTAGACCGCCCGGAACGGTAGTTCCCGGAAGGCCTCATGTTTTACTGCTGTTTATTATTGTTATTTTTTTCATCGCGAGATCTTCGAGGTCCGTGGGCCAATCTCCGCGAAATTTTGCCACATGGTTGGAAGCATGTTCAACTTACAAATGCCGTCCAAAAATTTGGGGGACTGCCCCTCCCCCTCAATTTTTTTTTTTTGGGGGGGGGCGAAAAACACGCTAATTTTGGCTCGATTTCAGACCACTTCCCATTTTGAGCGCGAACATCTCCGGAACGGATAGAGATATCCAAAACCGAAAAACTATTTGACCGATAGCGTTTCCTCCCGCGTTTGGCGAAAAAAGTTCGGTGAACTTTCGTCCACTAATTACGGAGATTTAGAGGTGCAATTATACCCCGAAAATCAAATTTTTGAAAACACCATATTATTTTGGCCCCCTAGGAGGTGCTGTGCCCCGAAATTTTTACACGCGCTATAGAATGTCCAAGTCTTGCTAACCTACACCCCACTGGGGATGGGGACTCCCCCAACAATTTTTTTGAAAAGGGGTCAAAAATTGGCTTATAATTTAGCGTATTAGCGCCTATAATTTCGGGGTTAGGGGGAGTAACCCCATGAAACTTTGCCACGTGACAGGCCATAAGGGGAACATTATGACTTATATACAACATTTGGCGGGCACCGCCCTCTTAAAATTTGGGAAGACAAAAAACGTCTAAAATTCGGCGCGATTAAGGACAACTTTCGAGTTTGACCGCAAATATATCTGGAGCGGATCGACATATCGAAAATCGATAACAAACTTGATTGACTGCCATCCCTCCGGCGTTGAACCAAAAAATTTTGTGAACTTTGGTCCACTAACAAACAAATTGCAGGCGCGGATGTTGACACACCCTAAGTCGACAATGCGCGTTCCGCGTATGCTGCTGCATTTGACTTCGGGCCACGTGACTTTGCTACCAGGTAAATTTCACCCCCCCCTGAATTAACCCCCTATCGAATTTACGGCGCCGGGCGGCTTTACGTTGGGCTCTGTCCCATATTTCTAGTTATTGTCAGTTTCTTGTATTTGTGTATCGCATCGCTGTTGGTTGGGCACCCAAGATCATGCGTCCAACTTCTGCATGTAGATGCCCCTATGCGACTGAAAAATTCCGAAAAAAATTCAGTTAAACGAAAAATAGAAGGCAAACGATTGCAGAGAAACATATTGTTGTTTGGATGGAAATAATATTTACCATCAAAAGTTCTATAACTAATAGGTTCAGTTGACGTCGTAATCTGGCAGTTTTTTTGTCAATCTTTGTTATTGTGTTGAATTTTGCTTTTTAAAATGACGCACTTGGGTTTATATGTTTGAGCGACGGCGGGGCCCCCAGACGTCGCGGTGCCCTGGGTAAACTTTCCCCATTCTCCCCCTCGCGACCTGCTTGGCGTTATTCTAAATTATGTGTAATTTTCTATATTTTTGCTTGTGACGTGTTTTTAACAACCTGAGACCGGTGGTGATTTTGATTTGATTTTGACCTTTCTGGCCAAATGTCAATCGACGTTTATCACTTCGACCTGGCGCTCTCTGTATAGTAATATACACCGTGTCTCAGAAAAAAATAGTCAAAATTTTTTGGTCATAACTTTGTCAAATTTTTACCAAGTTTAATAATTTTTGGCAAGTTGATGGCTAAGACGACGAAATTACGTAAGGTGCACTCATTTTTTACCTCATCTAATCTATGTCAATGCACTACCATGTGAAACATAGATGGTCCAAATTGTTGCATAATGTTGAGTTTTGTCTGAAGTAAACGTTGTAACAAGTTAATTAAACACAAAATACATTAAAATGTGAATTATTTAACAGATATTTAAGTTTGTATAACAACTTGCTTGCAAATTAGAATTTTTGCCAAAATGTGCTTTGCATACAAATATGCAATGGCTTAGATGCAACGCCAATGTCTGATAGCAAATCAACGATCCACTGATCAAATACATTCACTCATCGATTAGACGTGTTTTAAGCTCATTAGCCAGCAATTTTGTTGTCTGCTGTTTTCAGCATAAAATATTTAATGCCTCAAAAATATAAAACCACGTCGCACCCTCGGTCGAATCGATGGTGCTAAGATGAGCCATCTGATACAAATAATCTCCGTGTAATGTAACAATATGGAGCATCTGTGTTTCACACGGTAGTGCGTTGACATAAATTAGGTGAGGTGGTGAGTGCACCGTACATAATAGCTATATCGTCTTGGCCATCTTTATGCCAAAAATTATTAAAGTTGGTAAAAATTTGACAAAGTTATGCCAAAAACAATTTTGACTGTTTTTTGAGACACGGTGTACACGTTGTTTCATAAAAGGACCTTTTTCTTTTTTCATAATTTACTCGAATGATAATCAATTTACACAAAATGTTTATTAGTTGTAGCTGAAAAAATTTTTATTCAAATATTTTAACAAAATATGGCTGTTGGTTAAATATTTTTTGCTAGTCGGACGTAATTCTGAAAAATCGGTAGGCGGTCATGTTAAAAAGTCTATAACTTAGTCGTTTTTCAACAGAATCACACTTTGCTTGGCACTTAGATGCAAAAAATTTCATTAAATAAAGCTGCAGAATTTCAAACTAAAATTTTAAACAACTGCTGAGAAAACAGCGAAAAACTTCAGGGGCTACTTTTTGCCGCACCCTGTATATTTTTTGTGGCGTTGTAATGTTTAATCTGTTTGAAACACTTTGTAACGTGTTTGTAATTTTGTATATTTACTTTGTACTATTAAACATTTTCTAGGACTCTCATTCGTGACTTTGTCGGACACAATAAATAAATACAAGCCTAATTAACTGTAAAAATAGATTAAACGACATATAACACAACCACATTTTACTGCATTCGCAGTCAATTAATCAATCAATTTGGGACGACATGTTAGCGATGTCAGCACCATTTCCGCAAAAACGAATTAATCAGTGATCTGAAACTTTCGCCTCTATTGATGTAAACTAGAGATTTGAGCTATTGCTCGTAAGACGCTATAGACGCAGATTATCATTGTTTTGGTCTATTTCCAGTTATTTCGACCAAAATTCACTCGCTAAATGTGCATCGCAACATGAACGCAAAAAATTTAATAAAAATGTCATTTTTACATTCTGAGATTGTTTAAGATTATCGATGTTGGTACTTCCGGAAAGGATGTTAGCAGTGCTTGTTATGATAAGCAGTAAGTCTGCGCCTATCTGCAACCGTTTTCATGCTAGATTAGTCGACAGTGGGATAAATATACGTCTGATGATAAATATTCTATGTGCAGGTTGTCTTAATCTATCTCCAGCTATTTCGGTGCAATAAATCACTTTCGAAATGTGCGAAGGTTTTTTCGACGATATGCGCTATAAAAATCTACGTTTTATTTATTCTCTTTTGTTACTTACTTAGAGTTATCGACCCCTCAAGCCACTCCGCTCCAGACCCAACGGTTAAAATCAGTAGCGTCGTGGGTTAAAAAGTTGTTCGAGAAGTGCGGAGGGGGACAGGACATGACGCAGCGATTTTTAGACAGACGGCTGCAACAAATTTCCGACAGAGGAGACAATAAATGCGCGCAATTTGATGCTTAAAATTTTATTTTGGCCCGTAAATTTTTGCAAAATAAAAAGTTTTCAGCCCTACATTTTTGTACTTTTGAAAGGAAAATTTCAAACAAACCAAAATTCATGGCCTTTCATCCCCCCCCTGGCCAAGACGCCACTGGCAAAGATAGCAGTATAAATGCAACTGGCACAAATGTAGAGCCAGCTATATAGACACAGTCAAGTGTTGTAGTCGGATCATCAGTTCTGGAAGATGAGGAATCCCGAGAATGTCGTGTACATGTAACCGTGCAGAAAAGATGCTCGACTCAGGAGCATCAGCCAGACTTGTTCAATATGTCAGCACTGAATATCTATAAGGCCTAAAATTCACTCATACATCGTGACGTCATACGTCGTTATTTAACAACTGCAAAGCCAAATGTTTTTCCATCATCATCATCATCGTCAGCAGCAGCAGCAGCAGCCAGATTTGTTCACCTTGCTCAAGGCTAAGCACGGCGACATTAGTCGACGTCGACCATTGAGGAATGATGAAGTTTATGACGATATTGATATTAATGATGATACAATATTGACAGTGATGACAATGACGATGTTTGAACATTGAGGAATGCTTTCCGCCCAAACCGTCGCCACCATCGCTCCATTTCGCACGATCATCACCGCCGCCTAAAGGCGCGTACACCGCGACGTAACTGAACTGAACCGAACTAAACTGCATTGACATGGTTTAGTTATTTGACGAACTGACCAGTAGACAATAAGCAAATTAATGCATACAGTAGGCACTGTCTAACGGCGTCGGTGGTCTACGTAACTACGCTCACGTACGCGCCAACTAATGACCAATGGGCTTGCTCTGCTTGCCAATTGGTCGGTTCAGTTACGTCGCTATTAAACCATAACCAAGCATAACAGACAACATCTGCCGATATTCAACGCAGGTAAAATTAACTAATAAAAATTAACAAATAGATGCCATAAAACGAACAAAACGAAAAAACGTTAGAGATTTTCATTTATACGACCCTGTGACGTCCTTGAGCGGAAATGACCACGTTGAATTGGTAAGTGCCGTTGACTGGAGCCGTGAAGCGACCTGTCAGCATCATCACCATTATAATCATCTTTTTATTTGCTTTTTATATTACTTCAGACTTAATACCAGAAAGTAAACAATGCGAAAGATAGAAACAAGTGAAGCGACCTGTCTCAAGATCGTAGGCGATGCCCACATTAGTGACAACGCGGTCAAAAATGACAGGGGTCGGTGCCTGGCTTTTGATTGGACCAACGTTGTCCGACAGACCGACGAAGAACGCTACACGCCTCTCAGCCGGAGCCGACATTCCTACATCAATTCGTAATTATCAATATTTGTATTAATAATAGGCCTAGATAACAAAAATAAACAAACGTCGCTTTTGTGTGACGCATGTAGTAGCTTATCTCAAACCAACGCAAAAACAGATTTTAACATAAAAACGGCAGCTCAATGTCATTTGTAGTCACGTATTTCAGGGTCACTGGAAAGCCCATGGATTAAGTACTTCCTGTTGCGAGTGTTGCCGAACACAAATAATGACTGGCGTCGAGGTCATCATTGAAAATTGTTGACCCGAACTTCGCAAAATGGTGCCCGAGATCGACATTTTACAAACTGAAGGGAAAATTTTTTAATGATAATCGACACGCCAGTCACTATTTGTTTTGTTATACCTCAAAACCAAACAATTCGACGTGGCCCAACTTATGTGATCACAATACATCAAAGACATACAAGACATGACGGACAGACAGAGAGACGGACGAACATACGCTGGTATCACCCGTACATGCTATGTATGCATAGTGCGGGTAAAAACTAAAAATCAAAATCGAATTGCCCTTTTCTCACTTCACTTTCGTAATGTTTTTTCAGTGGGATAGAACTTAGTAATATTCCGTTATTATTCGCCGAATAATAACGGAATATTACTAAGTTCTATCCCACGGAAAAGCTACATATAGGGCCTATGTGGACGGTTTTGAATTCGCAATAATATGACTGACTCTGACAATAGCCATTGATGTTATCAAAGACTTTGCGTTTAAGGCCAAGGCCAAGGACACTACTCTTTGTCCTCGAGGCGCTTCGAAAACGAGGACAAAAGTCCTCGAAGACACAGCAATGACAACAGCGACTGACAGCTGACTCACCTGGTCGTCCTGGAATGCCGGGAAGTCCGTCTACGCCCGGTCTGCCCGGCTGTCCAGGAGGTCCTCTTGGCCTCACCCGGCCGGAGGTCCTCTTGGGCCACGGATTGGTAGCTTCATCGACGTGGGTGGCACGTTTTTATCGGTCTCAGTCCTGCACGCCACCTCAATGTCACACGATCCCTCTCCGTCGTAGTTGTAGTCGTCGTCTGGTTGTGTGACGTCGTTGTTCGTCTCCCAGTATCGCTGCCTGTCTCTGTTATTGTACGTTCCTCCGTACCCGTAGTACGCTGGCTTCTGCTGGTTGTTCCTCTGCCTGGAGCTGCTGCGCGCACCTGCTGCTGATGACGTCAGTGGCGTGACGTAGACCAGCGTTAGAATGACGATGATGATAATGACAGTTGGAAGTCTAGCTTCGCACCGAGGCCTCATCGTTCTTTCGCTGCGTTCGCTGCTTTTGGTGCTATAATGATGCACAATCTCAATTCACACAATACACAACAGACAAGCTTCTAAGTTCGCTTTTCAGTTCCCGTTATATTCGCTGGGCCTACATTTGTTATGATTTGCAAAAAACTAACACAGAACTAAAATTAAACAAGAAAAACAAAACCTCAAACTAATACTCCGTTTACACGATGAAGCAAACATGAAACAAAAACATTAAGCACACAGAGAGGAAAATTAGAGCCCTCGTCGTGCACGTGTATTTTGAATACGTTTGCTTTATTTATGATTGTTTAGTGTATGCTTCCTTGTGTAAACGGGGTATAAAGCACTTTGTAATGTCTACAGAAATCTGCGATAAACGTAGAATAGAGCAGCATGTTAATCACATTAGGCCTATACGTCGCCGACGTCGAGAAAGCGATGCTCGATCTCGTTACGGACGACAATATGCTAAGCGCGTTTCAGCTATGGTAGAGGCGTCTGTCCGTCTGTGTCCGTCCGTATGATCGTCCGTCTGTCCGTCAAACTCTGCAACTGTATCAAAACGGTGTAAGCTACCATCACGCCGCGAAATTTTTGACGAAATTCAAAAGAGGTCACCCAGATCAAGAGCGCTAAATGAGGAAAAGTACGAATAATTGGCGGTTTTGAGCCAATAAGTCTTTTTATCCCAGAAATGGTGCGAAGGCCAAGGTTACTACGAATCACTAATAAAAAGTCCCATATAAACCATTTCGATTGACACCAAAATCAACGACCTTAAACGACTCTGCACTACTAAAACAGGGCGTTTTATTGATTGTTGTTTTGCAAATTAAAGAAAAAGATGTTTTTGCTGTAATTACCTTGCACGATATGAGGTTCGGCCTCGAGATCGAGACACGTCAAAATGTCGGAGTCAAGGGCTGGTCGATTGCGCTTCACTGCATTACACGTAGGCCTATCATTTGCTATTCACGATTATATCACCACTGCTTTCATCACGTTGGCGACACAATGTCATAATGACATGCAGTGATTTGACTTTGACTTGACCGACAGCCTTACTTCGATTAACCCTTTACGCTTCGTGGAAGAAAATAGTCCAAATAATTAATTTTGTCAACATAGGCTAAATGTAGCCTACACCGTGTCACAAAAAACGTGCCACTTTTATTTTCTTGCACAACGTCGTGAAACATTGGCCATTTTAAAATAATTTTTGGCATGCAACAACACGAAAAAACTTGACATTAACGACTAGAGTTTTGTTCACCTCAATTTAATAGCCTACTGTTGCTACACTACCTTGTGAAATGCAAAAGTCGTACGTAGTTTTGCCGTTTAGGACGATGAATGATTTACACTGTCGCGACTCACGAACAAATCAGACAAGGTTATTGTTTTTCCGCTACGTTTGAAAGGGTTAGTGACCTTGCTATAGTCACGTCATGTGATCACAGCGAATTCAGCGACAGTCGATATTCTATAACCCTAAACCGTGAAACGGAAGGAAATATGGCGCATGCCGTTTCTTCCGGATCCGGTGCATGGCATTATATCTAGGCGACACGCTGATGAATTGATTAGCCTCCAGGCGATGGAGCTATCTGACAACTGATTGGTCAATGAATCGATGGCGCCATCATGACGTCATTGTTCATACTACAGTGCGAGACACTGAAACTGTGCGATCCGCTGTATACAGGTGGTGTATAAAAACCTTAAAAGGTGTAGCGTACGTGCTTAATTTACGCAGCCATAGGTTATTTGGTTAATCACGGTTTCGAAACAAGTAATTAAGCAAAGCTCACGTGACGCGCGGCAGCATCGGTCCTACCATCTAGGCAACAAGTTTAGGCCTACAGTGTGCAATAAAATAATAATGCGTTTCGAAGAAGTGCCCAAATCTACAAAGTCGGAACCCAGATGGTTAAAAATGTACGTTCTATGCCAAAAATTTTATACGCAGATTGGCCAGGTCTATCTTCAGCCATTTCGGCACAATTCACTCTTGAAATGTGCGCGCGCCTCAGCCGAAAAATGGTAAAAAACACTAAAAACCCCCCTATTTGGGAGGTTCGAAGTCATTTAAGGTCACTGATGTTGACATCACCAAACAGCTCCTAACTAGTGCTGTAGCACCTGTCTAGCGCATAAAAATGGATTTAATGTTGAAAAATTTTAACTCGATTTTCCCGAAAGTTCGCAAAAACGGGTTTAGAACCTTGTGTTCTGAACCCTCGATTTGCGGACAGGCACAAACATGCTGCTTATAATAACAAGCACTAGTGACGAGATTTTAAATGGTGTCATGGGAGACTCAAGGTCGTGGGGGTACCTCTCTTTAACACCCGCGTGCGCAGGCCTCCTTGAACTTAGGGAGCCAGGATCTGCTAAAATTATACGCGCAGGTTGTCCGAGTCTATCTCTAACCATTTCGGCGCAATTAGCTCTTAAAATGTGTGTCGTAGCTCGAAATCACGAAAAATTCACGAAAACCCCAAATTTGGTAGCTCAAGATCCTTCAGGTCATCGATGTTGATAAATCTAAAAATCCCGTCACCTGTGCTCGTTATGATAAGCAGCATGTCTGTACCTATCTGCAACCGTTTTCACAGTAGACAAGCCAATAACGTTCGAGGGGAACCCCCTTACACAGGGTCACGAAATTTTGTGCCGAAAAACTAGAGTCCTTGGGGTAGCCCACGGTAAAGATTTCGTGATTTTAGGTTGCATCGTTTTGATAGGGCTCAATTGTGTGACAGACATGCAGTTGTTGGCGTAGCATAGGCCTAGGCCTATAAGTGGTTAGAACGTCGGTCCTGGCCGGCGAACTTTCCCTATATTGCGTTAGACTGATGGATGGCCGTTTGATCACATTGTGGGTAAAGCGTCCGCTAGCAGTCAACGAACAAGGCCAACTCAGCCTGCCGTCCTTCCGGGGTCGGTTAAATGAGTAGTAACCCGGCCATTTTACGGAAAGTGGGGACCTTAGTACAACTAACTGGGGCCTAGCCGGCCACTGCGCCAGTCTGTGTCTGCAGGCTGCACGCGGTGGCTGTGCGGCCGGCGGCTCTGGTTAGTGACGAAAGCGCATTAGAGGCGTGTTCACGAGGATGCGCTAGGCCTATGCTACCAAGTACCAATCGACGACCTTTACCTTCTTTACCTTTACGGACAGATTGACGGACGAACGGACATACACCTCGACAATGGGGCAAAGCATTACATGCTGTCGCGCGTAAAAAAAGTTTCGACCAGCGAGAGCTGGGCTTTTTGTATTGCCAAAGTGTACGGTATTTTTGTGTCATGTTTTGTACCGGTATTTAATTAGAACGTGTCAGTACTTAGGCAGACCGCCGTGTGTTATTAGTTAGTTAGTTATTCTATGGTATGTTTTGTTGACGTTGAAGTTGATGTAAGCAAAATATAAAATACACTGAATACAGTAATCTTCGGCTTTTGCTGACTGTATTTAGGTGGTAAAATACTTACAGTGATTTTCTGCGTTTAATTTGTTTTGCGTGTCATATCGAAAAGTAATTTGGTTGAATCTTCAGTTGTCGTACTCCTGCAAGACTGGTGTCACTTCATTACTGCAACAGTTATTACATACAGTTAGAATCTCTGGAAGAAAGGCGAAAAATCCAAAGACTAGTTTTTATGTACAAAATCTTAAATAGTCAAGTTGCGCTATCGGCAACTTCTGTTTACCTCTTTTTATCATCCAGACTTTTTCGCGGCGCTGATGCAAATCGACAAAATATGGTTACTGCGAGCTCTCATACTGAGAACTACAGGCAGTCTTACAGCATTAAAACAGTGAAAGACTGAAACGCTCTGCCCCAGTGCGTCGTGCCAGCTGGCTTTTTAGCGCTGTTTAAGAGCCGACTGGCCAGTCATGCTGCACCATAGTCGTGCACCGCGTCGGTGTGATGCCCCAATTCTGGGACCCTGCCAACTAGCAATCCAGATTCAGATCCATTACTAAATTACTATTTCTTAGTGTTTATAGGCTACATGTATAGGCTACGCTGTCTGGAGTCTTCAACAAGTTGAAGTTTGACCATCTACTGAAGAAGATGTATACACCACATAAAGTTAGTTGTCTTGGAATGCTTGACTTGAAAGTACAGTGTAGAAGTGTCTGCAAATCGTTTGGACTACATACGCAGTTTCTTCGTTGTGCTAAAAGTGAAAACACCGCAATGCATGAGTGGCGACAAGCAGATATATTGTGTAATGCTGTAATCCAGTGAGTTTCTCATCATGTCTAGCCTGGTCTTTTTCGAAATGGAAATTAGAACACTGGTAGAAATTAGAACACAGTTAGAACGCTATTTTGCAGGCTTTTGCAGCATATCAATAGTCGGTGTTAATCATTTACAAAGGTAAAAAGGTAAAGTCCAGTACTTGCTATAGCGCTTCTTACATGAGACGAACTCGTGGCCAGAAGTGCTTTTGACAGTTTTGGAAGTGGCAGCTGATTGGTATGATCTAATGATACCACAGCGCACTATGCGGCCATCCATTGCCCACACTAATGAACAATTGGACCGACGGTTTGCAGCTAGCAGACTTACCATCATCCCAGTCAGCCACACTAGGTCTTCACTAGAGCTGGGAATAATCGATTCAAATCGATCCAGCAGAGCGGATCGAACTCGAGCTTATTTCGATCTGACTCACCAGTTTCCAAAAATATTAAAGCAAAGTTCTGTTGGCTAACTCGTGTTTCTGCGTACTGATTGCGCACTGATTGTGGTAACTGCATGTGTGCTTTTGCATTGCACGCAACTTTCGTTTAGTTCTACTTCACTGTCACTTTGTCACAAGCTCCCGAAGGCACAACCAATGATGTTAAGTAAACCCTCTCTTCCTGGATGTGATTTTTCTACTTTTGAGTTGCATTCAGTTCTTCTGGGTTGATCTACCGATGATGGTGCGGTAGTGTGATAGTATGACAGTAGGCCTATAGGCCCATATTGCAATCACCAGTGAACAGTGGCATTGTGGGTCAAAAATAGGCAGGACCAGAAGTTGCATTTTTCCTACAGACACTGCAAAGTTTCAACAGAATTCTGATAGGAAGTTGCAAGTTGTTAACAGAAAAGATTATGGGTGCTCAGCATTTAACGTTTTTTCCAGAATTTTTCCAAAAGGAAGGTTTTCAGCCCGAAATTTGGCATTTTTGGACAAACATTTTCGGACAGGAAAATCTTTGACAATTTTTCGACAGTCAAAAATTTACGTTTGCAACTGTCCCCATCACCATCACTTGCCCTCTTGTTAAGACGCTACAGCCAGTGAATTGAATCAAATCAAAATTCTCTTTCGAATCGAATTGGATTTGTTATCAGCCGAATCACCCATCTCTAGTCTTCACCTCGTAGCTCATAAGCTACTACTCATTTCCCATCCCACGGAAGGTAGTCCTGAGGCTGAGTTGGCCTGAGCACATAGTAGGCTAGCAACTTGCTCAAGGTTGTTACACTAAATAATTGAGTTACCCTAGTTTAGAGTTAAAGTAATAAAAAGATTAAAGTGCTTAGATTCTTAGGCCTAGCTACATTTTGTGTTTTTACTGCACCTCAGTTGATTGCATTTTGTGTTGATTGATGTGGCAGCCAGTGAGTGGTCCGTGATTTGCTGACGAACAGCAAAACTTCGGATGTTTCTCCAAAGTAACTTAATTTGAGTAAGAATTTTAAAAATGATTTTTGCAAGAATTCTCTGTATCTGAATTTCAGCTGGTACAGGCAACTGTGTGCAGTTGGGATAAAATTAGTCAGCTGCTGGCATAACTTTGATTGCTTAGATTCAATGCAAAGTGAAATGTGTGTTTGTAGTTAACATCAAGGTCACGAGTTGTGTGAAGAAATAATGCGTCTTCGCTGTCACCCAGTCCGGATTGTTCGCTATTGTCTGCTTTTTGCTGGTAGTTTGGCACTTGTGACTGGCATTTGGCAGTACCTCAGCGGAAAAACTCATACTGGTATCAATAGCTTTTTGTTTAGCTCTGTTTTTTATTACTTCTGCATGTGCCTTGTCTTTTCGTCTGTGCGTTTATTCGACCATCTCTTTGTACGTTTTCTATGTGTTTTCCTTCTAACTTGAAAACAGCAAGAAGCTCACATACTGCTTAGAGAACAGGCTGTCAGTTTTAGTTTTTACACTGAAAAGTTATTCTAAGTGTTTATTAGTTATTAGTCTGCCCGAAAACGATAGTTTTCGGAAGGACTTATGTTTTAGCCCAGATGTTTTTTTTTCTGAGCGCGAGATCTCCGAGATGCATGGCCAACCGTCTTGAAATTTTGCACAATGGTCAGTACTAGGCCGAATTTTATAATGCCGGTCCAAAATTTTGGGGGGCGCACCCCAAAAAAATTTCAGAGGCCAAAAACATGCAAAATTCGGCTTGATTTCGGACGACTTCGAAGTTCGGCGGCGAATATCTCTGAAACGGATGAAGATATTCAAAATTGGATAGTCATTCCGTCTACCCCGATTCCTCCTGCGTTAGGCGAAACAAGTCCGGTGAAGTTTGGTCCAGTGACCTTGGAGATCTTGATGTTGAATCGTACCCACTCAAAGTGCATTATTCAAAAGACCATATTTCGGCCCCTAGGGGGTGCTGCGCCCCCAAATTTTTACACGCGCTAGAGAATGACCAAGTCTTACTAGCGCACCCCCCCACCGGGAACGGGGGCCCCCTTACAACTTTTTTCAAAAGGGGGTCAAAAATTGGCTTAAAATGTAGCGTATTAGACGAAGGATCTTTGGAGCCAAAGGGAGTAGCTTCACGAGACTTTGCCACGTGTCGTGCTGCTAGATGGGGGTGATAACGCGGGTACAACTTTTAGGGGGCACCGCCCCCTTAAAATTTGGGAGTGCAAAAAATGCGCAAAATTTAGTACGTTTAACGACAACTTTTGACTTTGAGTGCAAATATCTCTGAACTGCATAGGGATATCGACAAGCGGTAAACAGCGTTATCAAATACAGTTAATTCCGCATTGAATAAAAAAAATTGTGTGAACTTCAATCCACTAACATCAGAGATTACGCGGCTAATGTTTACCCACCAAAATCAAATTATTCGGAAGGCCATATTTCGGCCCCTAGAGGGTGCTGCGCCCCCAAATTTTTACACGTGCTAGAGAATTACCAAGTCTTACTAGCGCACCCCCCACAGGGGACGGCGGCCCCCCTTGCAACTTTTTTCAAAGGGGGTCAAAAATTGGCTTAAAATGTAATAAATTAGCGCCTATAACTTCGGAGTTAGGGGATGTAGCCCGACGAAACTTTGGCACTTGACGTGTCTCTATGTTGGGGTGTTAATGCAATTACAAATTTTGGGGGCACTGCCCCCCTTAAAATTTGGGAGGGCAAATAACGTTCAAAAATCGGTGCGATTTACGACAACTTTTGAGTTTGAGCGCAAATATCTCTGGAAACGATGAAGATAACGACATAATCTAAATGGCGTTGACGAGCGCGATCCTTTCGGCGCTGAACAAAAAAAATTTTGTGAAATTCCGTCCACTACGAACCAAGTTATAAGCGCTAATGTTAACCTACCCTAAGTCGACAAAGCGCGTTCGGCGTATGCCAATGCATTTGAGTTCGGGCCACGTAACTTTGATGCCGGGGAAATTCTCCCCCC
>Ga0056128_1001295_pt1 | contig 27417 bp, 15 predicted proteins | sample WorMetLIZISLAND2_FD_71113 | JGI IMG/M metagenome (GOLD analysis project Ga0056128, IMG submission 71113) | Marine gutless worms symbiont microbial communities from Max Planck institute for Marine Microbiology, Germany - Olavius geniculatus... ... | reverse complement strand
GTCGTCTATTCATATTTCAAGCGCGTGGATAGGCCTACGAATTACTATATAATCGTCTGGCTGGCAGAGCTATAGTGCAATGAATACTCGTTACGCGGTCTCCTGCTGGGTGTTTTCCGGGTTCCCTGAAGTTGGTGTCATGCTATCGGCTGGCCTGTTGTTAGCGTTGCAAACTGCGGCTGCGACTGATCTCATGCAGTGAAAGTCTTCGGCGACTCGGCGCAACTATTATTGTCGTCGCTCAGTTTTCTGCTGGTTACCGGTATCTGCTCTTGAACTACACACTGGTCGGTGCTGTTCTGGCCGACAACAGTAAGAATAAAAACGATGGAAAATAAAGCATAAAAATATGAGGTAAAAAGTAGGTCTGACCCGCGACCCGACCCGCCAAAATCGCCTTGAATCTGACCCGTGACCCGGCCCGACCCGACCCGACCCGACCCGATCAGCGGATAGACCCGATCCGTGTCCATCTCTGATTGTAAGTTGCCAATCTTTAGCCCATTTACAAAGAACATCAACAGCTAACTGTAACCGAGTTATACCGCTTTGAAGACTCCATAGGCCGTAACGCAATTTTTTTTTAAATTGGGGTAAAATAGGGGAAGGAATTATCAAATTTTTATCCCAAACAAACTCGATTTTACTTTTCGGGCCCCGAATCATTGTGCAAAATTCCATCAAAATCGAATCAAAATTGCGGCCGTAGGAGTGTTTACAGACGGACTGACAGATCGAATGACAGAATGACAAACAGACGCAAGCGATTTTATAATCTGTCTCTTGCTCTGCTATAGCAATGGGACAGATAAAAATTATTATAATCTGGCAATCCTTCTTCAGGTAACAATCGAAAATAAATGCTGGAGACGATCTTGAGACACAGTGTAAAATGGTCTAACTGGCAATAACTCAGAGTGCGCGCGTCTTCCGCCAGAATGACGTCACGTGAGCCGACAGAAAGCTGCGAGTGCGATTAGGCCTAATAGTTGTAATAACAGCTGTAATGAATATTTTCAGCCATGCCCGATTTTAATGCATTTTGCAAGATTTGTGCATGATTCTCAGCGGCTAAACATTCTAATTTCCTATGCAGACGTTAAAAATGTAACACATTTTACAACATCGTAACTTTTACATTTTACGGCAATAACAACTGAACAGCTAAAATATTCGTGCATTTCTACATGTAGGCTTATCTGTAACTTTCATTCACAAATTCACAATACAAATAAGGTTGGTCGTGCATAAGTGACAGACAAACGGACGTAATGTAGTGCATAACGCGGCCTCAATAGCATAGCAAGCACAACTTTCAGGTGTATTCAGAAACGTTCGAATGAAGGAGAGGTAAAGAATATGAATGCACTAATTGGCTTGCTCCTATGCCGACACTACAGCAGTGTTGTCAGTCGGAGATAGGCCTATATAAAGACGCGCAGCTACGCTGTTATAATATTAAAGCGGAATCATCGAAGCGAGTGGACAAACCGGATTATAATATTATTGTGCTTTATGGTAAGAATGCGACGACGGCATGAGCAACTAAACATGCCATGACGAGCGGCAGAAATACAAAAAAAACTGCGGGCGTCTGCAGACCAATCGCTTTAGCACCACTTAATATTGTTTGAGTCGTGTGTCTTAAACCTTGTGTGCTATCGCAAGTAACTATCACTATGGCACAGAGTTTATGACTGCGTATATGTAGAGCACACAAAACGTCTTTTCAATGTTGAATATCTCAACAGTGGAGAAGTTAATTTTTCTGAAATTTCACATGAACGTAAATAATGACGCAAAGAAAATAGGCCTACTATGAGCGTGGGTGTCTACACCGTTGGTCACTAAACCGTGCTAATTAACTTTGGTCCATGTCTTCCCCCTAGACCAATTTTATATAATTGTTTTACTGACACCATTTGGCGAAAATTTGACTCACGGTGTATTCATGAAGGTAGGCCAAAATCGTACTTTTCATGTTAAAAGCGTTTTTCCAGGACACAGTAAATAGCGTCGACTGAGCATGGGTCACTTTTCGTCACGAATATCGCGCAAGGTCATCTCGAGTGGCACGCGTTGTGACGATGTACGCGTCTCTATTGTCAAGTTTAAACTTCACTCACTTTGATTTGTTGTGGCATGTGGATTTGTTGTAGGCCTAAATACAACATGATGTATACAACGATTCTACAATAAATCGAAAGTCTACGAACATTTCACAACAAATAGCACGTCCACAAAAACTGAAGCATATACAACCATTTTGATTCTTGGTACGTCAAACGAATCTCACGTATGCTGTAAAGGTAAATGTAATGCAGTTGAACATACTGGCACATAACTGGTTACACGAAATCAAGGTGACTTGGTGGCTAAGCGGTTAGGGTGTTAAATACGAGACTGAAAGATCCACGGTTCAATTCCTAGCCGGTGCATCACCAAGTAACAACTCTTGGCAAGTTGTTCCCACCTACTTGCCTGTGTAGATGCAAGTGCCTAATGGTTGGTGTTCACTTGTAACTTTCAGGTTGCGGTTCGATTCTCACTGCCGGTCATTTGCAAGCAACCTTGAGCAAGTTGCTAACCTACTGTGTGCTCAGGCCAACTCAGCCTCCTACCCTGCGTGAAACGAGAAATGAACAGTAGCTTACGGGCTACGGGGTGAAGGCCTAGTGTGACTGTTGGAGCGATAGTATGTCTGCTAGCTGCAAACTGCGGGTCCAATTGTTCGTTTACGCGGGCAATGAATGACCGCATAGTGCGCTGCGGTATCATTAGCTCATGCCAATCAGCTGCCACTTCAGAGACTGCAAAAGCGCTTCTGGCCACGAGTCCGTCTCATGTAGGAAGCGCTATAGCAAGTACTGGACTTTACCTTTACATTTTATGCGCCATCATGTAGGCCTACTTACGATCAACCACATACTCACTGTGGATCAACCATACACATCCGTGAAGAAATTCTCACGGGTTCTGCGCAACCGGACGCATTAGAAGCAAGCTGCAATGTGTCAACGGAACTGATTAATTCAACAACGACAGACTATAATGCTACCTACTTCGTAAATAATTAATGACTAAATCTCTCAGAAAATTTCGATAAAAACAATGTACAAGTTACAGTGTTTGTTTCCAACAACCGATTAAATGTAAAATATGCATTTTGTCATCTGCTTTATACGAATATAGTGCTAATTTTTTGGCGAAATAAGTTTAGCGCAAACAAACGTCAGCTCAACATAGAGATCAATGCCGGTGGGTATGCTGCTGTTGTTGTATTCTGCCCTACGGGCAGGCTTTGTTTGCCATCGACACCATCTTGTCCGCTCTTGTGCCAGCTTTTTGAGTTGTGATTAATCTATGTCCTCGTCACTTGTCTTCAGTAGCCAGCTCAGTAGCATCTCTTTCGGTCTTCCTCTTCCCTTCTTCCCTGGCAGTCGACCTTTAAACACTGTTCTCACCAAAGAACCATGACGCAACACATGTTCCAACCATCTCTTCTGTCTAGTCATCAGTGTGTCCATGAGTTACCTTCTTGTTTCAACTGTTTTTAGCACTTTATCATTTTTTGTGCTCGTTTAAGATACCTTCAACATGAGACGCCAAATTTACATTTCAAATGCTTTAATCTTTTTTATGTCACTTTGCAATGTCTATGTCTCGCTTTCGTACAACGCTATACGCCATACAATTGCTTTGACTATGAGTTTTTTGTTCAGCTGGAGGCTGAGGGATCCACACATAAGATCTTTCTTCTGATTGAAAACTTTCTTTGCCAATGCGATGCTTCTTATGTACTCGGTCACCATACTTAAAGATAACCGAACTGTGTGACTGAATCCAGGTTTTTTACCGTTGATCACAATTCTCAACTTTCTGCCCTTCCTCCCTGGCATTCGCATAACTTTAGTTTTTTTTACATTTATTCTCATGTTATATTTCTCTGACGTCTGTTGGAGTGCAGTGCATCCATTATGCGTTGAAGTCCACGCTGGGTGTGAGAGACCATTGTCTGGTCGTCTGCAAAACGACTGGATTGTACCAGCACGCATCCAACTTTGACTTTTTCTTGTATATTTGCAAGCCCTTCGTTTATGGCATGCTGGAATTAGATGTTAAACAGCATTGGAGATAGAGGACAACGTTATCGTAATTTTTGTTCAATCTCGCAACAACCTGATGATTCGTTGTTTATTTTTACAAAAGCTTTTTTGTCCCAACAACAACTTGGCAATCAGGTTTCTGTCTCTCCAGTCTACTCTAATATTTTTCAGCATCCACATCATCTTGTTCTACTTCACCCTATCAAAAGTCTTTTCGTAGTCAACGAAACATACATAGGCCTAGAGATCCTTTCCATATTGAAGACTTCTTTCCCCGAGTACTCTCAGTGCTGCAATGGCATCTCTGGTCACTTTGCCCGTCCTGAAGCCAAACTGATTATCCGCAATGTAGCTGATCCCTTCCACTTTTGCTTCAATGCGCTTAGTCAGTATTCTTATCAGGACTTTCGCTGCATGATCTAAGAGGCTAATTGTGCGAAGACATATTACTCGTATTTTTATTTTAAAAGATCAAGGTCGTGATCCCGATATATTTGAGGCCGGCTATATCCATAACCGTGTAACATAGACACATGGTCATCATTGACCACCAGTAGGGAACCAAGTGCCCAAACTCGCCCACAACAGTTTTTTGTCTTTCTTTGTGTCCTCCACGGTCTGGAAAGCCACATCACCTCAGAAGACTGCCACTCGCGATGAGTGCTTGTTGTGTGTTTGTCGATCCAGCTTCATCGTGTAAACATGGTATTATGCATACGGTTTATCATTTTTCCCGCATACAAACAAGACAGTGCAACTGGTATTGCGGTACAGATGTAGGGGCCTAGGCCTATTAAACGCTTATAAGTTATTTACCCTGCCAAAAAAATAGAGCCTAGCAACTTTATGATTTTTGCATCGTTGTGCTCGTGATTATTTAGTAACTTTAAGTCGTTTCATGGGGACAGCTTGCACTGTGCGTGCGCGACAGTGACTGTATACTATACTTATGCTGGCAGTGTCACTATAGGCCTACGTAGGTGGCACAGTAAGTCACTCCTATAGTGAAGCCGAGAAAAGTACTTCCTCGCAGATAGGTGAACAGATGCGGCTACTAGTTGACCAGTTTTAGTTTGTTGCTTTCTTGTACATAGGAAAACTATATTGTAGGCCTACTATAACAATCTGCTGCACTGGTGCCATTAACAGGTAGGTGCATGTCTCATATCTATTTTCTATCAGAGAATCAGATTTTTGAACAAATCATTTATCACGCCACAAAGCAGCACAAAATTACAGCAAAAGCTTTGTACACGGTACTGTAAAAATTAAGTAAACGACTAATCTATTGAAAACGTCAAGAATACCCATGGAACAAATGAGTTCTGAGCGCGAAATAAAATAGTGAAAATGTCAAATATGTGGGGTGAGTGGACACATCTTTTTTGACTCTAGAGTTAAAAGTTAGATTTTACAAAATGCACGGATTCTTATCACTTTGAAATATGTAAGGGCATATAAAACGGTCAGATTGCGCAAGGGCCAAACTGTGGTCAACAAGAACCTAGACAGTTCGAAGCCAATGACATTAATAGATTGGTTAAAAATGAACGCATTTCACTAAATTGATGTAAATAATTTGATCGACTTTAAAACCATGTCCTTGGTGTACGGTGGTGGGCAAATGCTAAATAAAATTTTGATATCGGATCATACATAAATGCATAGCAAAAATTGTTCAAAATCGATGAACAAAATTTTAAACACGTTCACAAACTTTTTTCGTTTTACACTATTTAGCTCATATATAAAGACGAAGTTCAAATGTCTCCAAGTTTCACAAAGAAGCAGATTATTTAACTAAACGACATCATTCGTTTATGTAGGCTACTACTGAATACATAAAGTGGGAGCCTTTCACCTACTGAATTTTGTGTACATATGATGTCTCTACTAGAGGTCATTCTCTCAAGTTATATCGTCTGGCCTCAAAAATTAGTACTCGATCGCAAATTTCGAAGTTCGTCTTATTCACATTTAGAACAAACCGGTAAGCGATATGGCTCGCGACGGCTAGCCCAAAGTTAAAAAGGCTCGTTTAAAAGCTGGGGGTAGGCCTACTTGGCTAAGATGAATGACGGACGGTATGAGCGGTGATGACACGGTGCCAGACGCGTGAACCTGAGAGTGGCAGTCCTCTGAGATGATGTGGGCTGTCCATAGGGAGACCTTGGACGATACGAAAAAAGATAAAAAAAACGGTTGTGGGCGAGTTGGGGCACTTAGTTTTTACGCGCAAAGCAGGAACTGCTATAGCGCGTTTTAGCCATCGCAATTCTGTCTGTCCGTCCGTCTCTCCGTCTGTCTGTCTGTCACACGGGTGGATCAGTCAAAAACGGTGCAAGCTAGGATAACAGAATCTTTACCGTCGGCTGTCTGAAAGACTCTAGTTTATAAATTCGTAAAGCTTTTGCATAAATTCAAAATGGGTCACTCCGAGCTAGGGCGCTAAATGAGAGAGGGGTAGGAAAAAGTTTGCGATTTCTAGCCAATAAATCGCCGTATCTCAGGAACGATGCGAGACAGAGCCTAGGTTACTATTAATCACTAATAGGAAGTCGTACACGGGCTTTTGATTGCCACCGAGAACAATGACTTTGGATGATCTTAAACATTAAAATAGGAATTTTTAAAATAAATTTTTGACGATTTTTGACTGCGAGACACATTTCAAGAGCAAATTGCGCCGAAATCACTCTAGATAGATCACGACAAGCTCAACATAAAATTTTCAGCATTGAACGTAGATTTTAACGATTTAAGTCTCGACCTCCTACGTCCAAGGAAACATGCGCACAAGGGCATCAAAGAGTGGTACCCCCTAAAAGTCGTTATTTTACCGTTGTTGGCCAGTTTAGCCTGAAAACGGTTGCAGATAGGCATGAATATGCGGCTTATCACAACAAACACTAGTGACGAACTTTTTAGTCGTATCAACATCGATGACTTTGAAAGACCGTGAACTCACAAAATAAGAGGCTTTATTGTTTTTTGTAATCTTCGGCTGCGCCGCGCACTTCAAGAGTTAATTGCGACGAAATGGCTGGAGATAGACCAAGGCAATTTGCAAACAGGAGCTGCTATAGGCTTTCGCGCGCCTCGTGAGCATTAGCTCAAATTTCTTGTCTTTATTAGTGATCAGTGATGACCAGTGACCACGCATCTATCTTGCATGGTTATGGTGAGATATGCGGCCTCAAAGATATCGGAACACGACCTTGACCTTTTTAGGGGTACGTGACGTCAACAGTCTATTTCATTCGTCATTGGGGCCCTATGTATTCACCGAAATTTTTAAATACTGCAAGCGTGACCATTGGATCTGCCTCCCCGTATATCTTGCGTTAGAACATGCCAGAAGTGGATCCGACGCTTGGTTGCTGAAATATATCCATCAGAAGATACCGAGATGAAGAAGCCGCCGTGGACGGACACCGCAGACACACGCAAAAAAAATCGCCGTAACAACAATTAAGGGCTATTCGCGAAGCTTCACGCGTCGAGAGCCAACAAACTAGTCTACCTATTGAGGCGGTTCTGTCGATAATGCCGATTTTTAATTTCTTTTGAAAATCTTTGTTCACCATCACTGGTAGCACACCAAAATAATTAAAGAAAAAAAACAAAAATAAACGTATACAATAATACGACAAAATCAGTCACATGACCATTGATAGGCAACAGAATTTTAACTACCTAAGCTTACTGTAATAATATAAACACAATAAACTCAAAGAATGCAAAATAATGACGTAGAAATCACGAATCTTGTCATTCGAATTTGCGTATAAATTTATGAACACGTTTCGGAATTATGACACTTGGTAATTCAAAAGAAAAATAGCATTGACAAGCTTTTATAATTTCAATGTTACTTGTATTAAATAGCTTCATAAAGAAACGGTTGACAGCAAAATCAAGTGACGAGATCTGAAATTTCACAAGTGGACAAACTTCCAGCAGAGGCTTTTTAAAAGTCAGTCAATACAATCAGTCAATCAATCAATCAACCAGAGTCGCCTTATAGCAGACCTATAAGGCCTACTACAAGGTCAATAGTAAATCGTTCAGAAAATGGTGACGCCCAGATATGACTTTCTAAAAAGCCAGGTTTTCAGAATATTGAAGTAAGTTATGTTTTAAATGTCATTTTGTAATTTTAGGTTGTTTTTGAGAGTATATTTTTCTCGGGGTAGTTGTACGATGTGCCTTAGTAGACAGTAGTGATTTATTTAGGCCATTGTATTTTATGACAACATAGGGCCTGATGAGCCGCTGCTTTTCACTTTACAAAGTGTTTTGATGATAATGGCTTGTGCGTTTATTAATGTGCTTCTTAATAAAATATGTAGGCTACATGCGTTGAACGCAGTCGAGCTAAACAGTCAAATCGCCGCATGTGTAACTTGTCTTGCGCAAGTCGTCACCAATAAACGAGTCGTCGCCGTCTTGTAATGCAGACTGACTGTTTTTGCCACTTCTGTAAATTATTTACTAATACTTGTCGAATTTCTGTTATTTTACATTGAAATCAAAAATATCGTCGCTGACGGCGGGCAACAGTCAAGACACGGTACTACAAGTAACCTTTGTGGTGGCAGTTCTGTAGGTTGCATTGCGCATCTTGCCCGTCTGTCTGACTGTTTGTCTGACCCACCGGGGCTCTTAACTCCAAAACAAAAAATACTTTTAAGAACTGAACTTGTTGTGAACGTTCTCTAAAATAGAAGTAACAGATGTTCAGTTCAGAAAGTCATAGCTCAAGATCACTGGATGTCAAAACCACAAAAATGACGCACGTCTTGCGTAATCGCGGCCGCGTCCGTCCGTACTGAGTATGCTGCATCCGCCACAGCCGCTCGCTGGGTACAGCAAGCAACAGGTTACAGAAATTTGGCCTTGGGATTTGCATGTCTACGTGTGAATGTTTGATGCTTATGGTGGAGAATTATTCCGATGATAAGGCTGACAGCCGCATATCATGCCGACACTCAGCATGATACGAGCGCGCACATCCAGATGTCACGAGCGTCGTTTGATAAGCGCCGATCCGAAGTCTTTTCTAAGTCTGATATTTTTCCTACTGTTTCTCTTGGTTCGACGCACGATTTTTTATAAATCCGGCCCCTGGCTCGTACATCAACAGCGATACGAAGTCGTTAAGCTTTGGCTTTCAAACAGTAAACGTTTTAATGCTACCGCCGTAAGTTTGAATAGTCTACGTTGTTGATTCGGAACGCATTTTGTGCGAAGCTTTTTGGTATTCGATAACTTCGATAGCAAATTTTTATCTCCGCCAATGGAACGAAGTGAATTGGAGGAGATTATGAAATTGGTCGATCTGTCCGTCGTTGTGTCCGCGTGTCCGCGTGTGTGTCTGTTTGTGTGTCTGTGTACACGAATTGGCGGAGATATGCACTCTAACAAGCGCCTTTTAGTCTACACACGTTTTTCGTTCTCGAGTTTGGGACAGAAGTTGAATAAGGCGAATGGACATACAAACCAAGAGACAAAAACACGTCAGCGTTTTGTGCATCGCAGTCATGGGAAAGAGGAAACAGTGCATACGAACATTTTGTTTGCATCGTCGCAAGAAATGGAGATAGGCGGGTCATTAATTAATTACTTAATTAATAATTAATTACTAATTAAATCATCATTAGCTGTTGTATGCAAGCAATATGTAAACTAACCCGGACAGTAATGAAAATGCATGATTGAATTATAAAGATCAATAATATGTTGCGACTTGTAACTCGGTTACAATTCCGAGTTGTACCGTTTCCAGCTTAATTGAAATTACGTAGATTGCATAGCTGGACAATTTGTACTTTGAAATTAATTTTGGCCTCAAATTACATCTGCAAATGTTGGAAAGTCATTTATACAATATAATGGTGTTGCTTGTCAAATTAGGCTATGGAAACAAAAAAAAAAGAGCTATTGCTCACGAGACGTGCGACAGCGTAGGCCTATAGCAGTTTCTGTTCGCAGGTTGTCTTAATCTATCTCCATCCATTTTGTTGCAATTCACTCTAGACGTGTGCGCTGTAGCTGAATATCGGGGTTTAAGATTGTTCAAGGTCATCGATGTTGATACCACTAAAAAGCTTGTCACCATTGCTTGTTATGATAAGCAGCATGTCTATGCCTACGAAGCAATAGAGGTAAAATAAGTTATATCCACTAAGTAGGGAGTACCTCTTTTTGACACCCGCGTGCGCAAACATCTTTGAACGTCCGTCGATAAATAGATCATAAGATGAACAATGTGCGTGCTGTGTATAGCCACAAGACGTGGTATGTGACGTTGTTACGAAGGGAATTTCAACCCTAAAATTTTCCCCAGTTTGACCTACGGCGCCGTGCGGCTTCGTGTTGGGCTTTGCCCAAAATTTCTAGTTGCGTGGTTTTTATGCAACGAGAAAAATGAAATTTGTCATTTCCGCGGTGAAACGGATGGACCAATTAGTCGTTGACAACGTGAATGGGGTGCACGTATATTCGCTCTGTTGCCAAACATTTCCGGGAAATTGCGCTGTCGCGCATAAATCTTGCACGGCCGTATAGGGCAAGAAGTTTATTTTATACGTAAGTTGACGTAGGCTAACCACGCTCTTTCTTTAAACCGCGTCGCATGCGCAATAATTCTTTAAGGCCAAGTCGCATGAAAAAAACGATTATAGCATAAATAAGTGTAGAATGTAATACTAGTTAATAATACGCTGATTAATTGAAATAAAAACATCGTTGAACACAAATTTTAATAAAAATAGGTTTTGCGAACCATATGATGACGTCACAAACTACGCTTTCTTGACAGCGTGTTCAGCGACGTGCGAAACTAGCGTGTGGCCGTAGCGTCAAGGCAGTGCGCGCTCAGCGCGGGGAAACTCGCTTGCATTCTGGAACCGGAAGTCGGACGCTGTCATCGATTGGTGCAACGGAAAGGGCATATACAGTCGGCTACTTCCGGTATGACAGCGACATCTCGAAATGCAAGCGAAGTTTCTTCGCCCGGTACTGCGCTTCACCGACACTGCTAGGTGTACTAGCGAACGCTACGTTGACGCTAATACCGTATAAAGTGACGTCACATTTTCGTCACGATTGTCCACTTTAAAGTTTATTTTTACCGGGTAAAGATGATACTAGCAACAGAAAGATTAATAAATAGTGACAAATTAACATTTGATGAAGCCAATTAGCGCTTGATAACAGTTACGTAAAATGGTGCGACTTGGCCTTTAAACATCTGTCATGTTTCATTTGCAGACTTTGGACGCAGGTCATCTGAAGCCGGCGATTGGCGACCGACATCTATCAAGATGTCGGTGAAAAACAATTATTCCAGTATCATCATCACGTTCTCTGTTTCTCTGACGGCATTGTCTGTCTTCGTCAACGTTCAGTGTGCTTCTTCGTCTACGATAGATGTATGGTCTTTATATCTTGCAGTATCCGCAATATCGACCACCATCTTTATCACCTAACACCTATCAGAGCTTTTAGGGCGTAATGTTCAAAGTTTTACACGTAGGATTTTTTTAAATATACGAAAAGAAAGCGATTGACGATCCCAAACCTCATTTAAGAACAGTGCTGCCACCTGGTCAATACAACAATTGTTCGTTTGCTCCTCGAGCCTCGCCCAACTGCTCTAAAAATTTCATCCGAAAATGTGTCAAAAAGTCTCGAATCATGATCTTTTGATGATTTTTGGCCGACCGTTAAAGTTGAGTCTTTGGCACGATATGTCGTCTGTCTGTCATTGTCTGTTAGTGTAACGTATCTATTGTGGCTAAACGATAGATCTTACCGCAAAACTTATTACACGGTGTCACAGCTTTTCGCATGAAGAATTTCGGCAAACCAGTGGCAGGAAAACATTTTCGAATTTGGGATTAAGCAAAAATGAAGTAGGGAATTTGCGTTTTTCAATCTATAACTCGCCGTATCTCAGAAACGGCGAGAGATATGGCCAATTGGTTGCTATTGATCACTAATAGGAAGTGGCACAAGCCCTTTTAGATGACATGAAAACCATCGACCTTGGGTGAGCTTAAAGGGTCATTACGCACACTGCTATGCTAATAGTGCAGCATTTGGCTAAACGGTACCGGTACGCCGTATAAAGTCGGCGACGGTACCGTTAATTTTTATACGGCGATGACAAGTTCCTACAGGCTGTCGATTCTAACTATGCCGCTATCTGCAGCGGTTTGGTCGCAGTTTTGAACTTTTTGCCTGCAGCCATCGCTCATGTGCGCCGAGTTACCATATTATATTCCAGCGTTGATTGTAGCGTTCGATATAGCAGCGTCACCATAGGCACCATATGGGACTGCAGTCACTGTGGAAAATCGCTTTCTTTTCGCTACCGGAAGTCGGACGCTGGCCTTCGAATATAGGCGGTACGGTCGGCCCACCCTAGCAAAAGCTGGGCTTCTTATGTTTAGTTTTACTGCGGCCGTCGCACATATACGTCCAAAATAAACGAGTTTTCGGCGGCGGTCTAAACTTAAAAGTGTTTTCTAGTGCGTAGTCAGTTTGTCTGATGTTGACAGTCGGGCGCGAAGCGAGTGTTCTGTAACTTCGACGGCTGCTACAGCAAGCGTGGTGACCGTCGCGATGTCGTCAAGGTAACGGATCCAGTCAGGCTCCTGCTGCATCGATTGCCTCATCAGCGGCCAGACCACGGCGTCCAGACACTCAAGTCTGCAGGTACTTTAGACAGCACCGAAGATCGCGACTCGAAGGCGCGACGGAATCAGTGGATTAAAGCCTGCTGTCCACCAGGGACCACGCTAGTGGACGTCCGACGACATAGAACCAGTTAGAACCTCGCAAAGCTTCGACGCCGCGAGACTGCAACACAGTAGTAGCGGAAACCGAGAGCGATAACAAAATAATCGTGTTTGTCGGATAAATGATATTACAGACGTTTCACCAGCTTTCGTTTGTTGTTCATTTCATCATTCTGTTACTAACTGTCAGGCTACAGAGAATTTTATAAATAGAACTACAGACGAGGGCAGATAATTATTCAGTTAAGCTTATTTCACATTCGCCAGGGGGAGACAGCTGTTCATAAGTACCCGACAAATTAATACGAGAGCTTTGTGACTGACGGGTGTTGAAGCTGAAGTAGACTACACTGTGTTCCAAGATTTTTTGAATAGCGCCGTGAGACATTGACCGGTTTTAATAGTTTTGGCGTACAACATCAGGAAGAAAGTTGACGCAAAAACTATATAATTTTGCCTACCACCTCACCTTAATACTGTTGTTACACTACCTGGTGAAGTGCAGAAGTCATATAGTTTTTACAACAATGAATTCAGACTGGGTAGCGCATGCGTCGGCTCAAAAAATCACTCAAACCACAAAATCTGTTATCTTATTTACCATTATATTTGCTTTAAGATCGTACGTCGACGAACTGAAATGACGCATTAACACTTAACAGCGAGTAGGCCTAAGCCGCTCTGGGTCACGCGGTTATTGAACGTGCTGTTGATCGACGATTGACGTCAACACCCATCGCTTGTGTTTGTGCTAGAGGAGGACATTTTCAACACATGCTGTAATAAAGATGACTGTGATATGACACGTTTGACTTTTTGGAAGATAATAACTGTTAGGCCCTACTTGTGTTTATCACTATTTAGTAGTCTACTAAAATCATTTTTGAGCCGACGTCTACCCAAAACCCAATATGAATTTATTGTTGTAAGCGGCCAAACTACGACTTTTGCATTTCACAAAGTAGTATAGTGAATAGTGACAGTATAGGGTGAATTTATGGGCAAAACTATGGTCATTTACCGTTACGTCAAGTTTCTTCTTGGTGTTGCATGCCAAAAATTATTAAAATGTTCTAATTTTTACGGAGGTATTCGAAAAATAAAAATGTTTTTTGGCGCACAATGTAGTTATGGGTAATCTAAGTCTGTGCATGCTATACGGGCTATTTGTGGTTTAGTTCTTATCTTCAAAAAGGTCAGGCCAGGTCACATCAGAAATGCGCCATTGTCATCTTCTGTGTCTGAAAGAGGGGGTCAGCGACATGATGGTGAATACATTTCCTTACTGCTCTTTGTCCTGCGTCAATGGAGTTGATCCATTGAATTGATCCCAAGGAGATCAGTTCTGTCACTGACGCTCTCTATCCATCTTCTTCATGGTCGACCTGTAGGTCGATCTAATAGTAAGCCTATAGGCCTACATATATTCGGTTCTTATCACCCGTTTAACCAAGTATGCCCTAGGTCAGAACTCAGTCTCAGAACGTAAGTATGCCCCAATCATTCTACCAAAAGTATTAGGCCTTATTAATCAAGGGAAAAAGCAGAAGGCAAAAACGTTGCTCGCTCGCTTGCCACTTACACTAGGCCTATAGGCTATCGGTCCACCGTCCACATGAAGTGTTCTGTGAAGCTAATAGGCTAAGTAGGGCCTAAGAAGTCCCAAATTCATTTTTGCGGCCGGGACTCTAATCTACAACCATGACCCGTGTGCGTCATATCATTTCCCGAAGTAACTAGCGGCGTCATGCATGCGTTGAAAAGTAAGCGGGTAAGAACTAGGAAGTTGCAATTTTCCGATAGACACTCAAAATTTCCGATTGAATTCCTGCAGAATTGCGGCGAATTTCCGACAGAGAAGCATTGGTAGGGGGAACGCGGGGAACACAGTTTCCCCACCTCTAGTTTTTAGTCCAAAGCGTTCCCCCACCTTAAGTTCCCAAAAGATGCTGCAAGGGCCAATAGGCACAAAACCACCAACTGGGGCTCAGAGCCAAACTAGCGTTCCTCACCTTTGTATTTATATTTTAACCACTGCATAGGGTGCTTATGCATTATGGGTGCTCAGAAATTCAATTTTGCCCCAAATAGGGATTTTAGCTCCAAATTTCGCATATTTGACACAATTTTTCGACAAAAAATTTCCGACAGCCCCAAATTTTCGACAGATAGGCAATTGCCCCTGGTTTCTGGCCACGACTAGAAATAACAGTACAGTAAAATAAACGCGTAAACTTTAATACGATAAAATTGGAAAGCGGGAGGGGCGGGTATCGGACATTTCTCCGTATGGACTTTGACATATAGCCTGGACATTTTCTCGACGCGGTGTTAACTGGAAAAAGACATTGTGCAGAGACGCGCACAAACTTGATCTTGTAGCAATTATTCTGAATTTCTGAGCATCTTAGTGTGTAACGTTTCATGTTATAAATGACCGTAATATTTTTCTTGCAAATGCGCAAAAAATCGCATAAGGCCTACATAAACTAGGCCTACGTTAATTCATACACGTTTACCAAACTGAGGCAGGAAATGTAGTCTAATACAAGTTGGCATCTTCTTGCATTCTACCCTCATACAGCCTTAAATAATCGGAGTGCATGAGTTGATCGAGTCTTAAATCTTAATCAAAGAATGCCGCTCTCGGCGCTTTCCCATCGTTGCGCGGCTTATGCAGTGAACACGCGAGGCGATCGTAGCCGCTACGATCGTCCCGTGTATTTACTGCATTAGTCGCATTCGAAAAAGGGCAGAAAAATGTCTGTTCCCACTTCTTCCCCCATTGACTGATCGCCTGCGTTGACAAAATAAAAAAACTAAACAAGTTATGAGCGGTGCGGATTACAGACATACCACTCCTCAATCAGGGAAACCGTTTGCTGTAGGCTACGTAAATGTACGAGCTGACCTACAGTCTACGCACGCTATATGCTCGTGTCTGCAATGTCAGTCAAGTGCTGTTTAATTCTCGTCTCCGGCGTGATTATAATTACATTTCGCTGAACTCTGGCCCACTTGTAGCGATTGTCATGCAGTCTCACCTATATGCTGGAGGGACACACGGCCACTTGCTGGGTCTTGCTGAGTACATATTGTACAGAGTACATGCCATAGGATAGGCTACGGGTCAAGAGTGATCATCACCCGGAGTGGTGATCGTTGACCAAACAAGATAGACGCATGGTCACAATGGATCACACATAGAGAACCCAAAATGGCTAGTCCATACAATTTGAAACTAACGCTTTTCATTTTAGCCACCATTGTCAACAGAGTTCACAGTTTTTTTTAATCCTGTCGGAAAGCTTTCTCAACCTAATAAAAGATAAAAGTAGCTTCTGAACGCATCTGCAGATTTTGATATACTAAGGTTAGATTAATACGTTAGGTTTTCAAGATCGTATAGTCAAATTCAAGGTTACAGCAAGGTGAAATATTTCAGTGAGTTAATAATTATTGGCCTAGTAAGAAATGCACGACGAAGCTTTAGCGTCGGAGTATGTATAAGTACGGAATAGAATGAAATAAGCGACGGACAAACTGAAAGAAAGAGCTGACTAAGAAATTATCGGGTTCAAGGACAAGGTCATGACCTGTTCCCTGACCGAGCACAGCGGGCAGCACGTGCACCTAGCGGAACCCACCCATCCAACCGACCAACTGACCGCTCGGACTGCTTAACCACGCCAGCTGAGGCCACTGACCACCACCAGTGACAGGCTGAGGCTGCCAGGGGCCGCACCAAGGTCCAGTTGTTCGTCAGCGGTCAGTGAGCGATGGCGGACCCAGGACTAAAGCGCCAGTCGGCCTGGACAACTCCCGCGGTCCGCCTTACCGCCACTGCAGCTGGCCTAGTTGCTTTGTGTCGGGCGTGCCTGCCCGGCTCAGCGACCGAGTGCCGACAGAAAGACCGTGTGAAGTGAACAGGCGGCGGACACTCAGTCACTCACTCACCAGGGCAGAGATGAGTGGGGACCTGCCAACGTGCTCAGTTGATCGAGCCCAGCGTACAGCGGAAACCGGCCTCCTCCGAATTAATTTACAGGCCAAGCGAAACTGCAGCGTCGGCGCGGCATAGATTTGCTGTCAGTGGGCGGGCGAGCGTACGGACGCTGAGGCCTAGCTCACAGGCTGGCAGTCGGGCTAGCGTACACAGCACCCAGTTGAGGTCAGTCAGCCAGCTTGCGCGTTGTTTTCTATTCGACGAAGAAGCTACGTATTTTTCATATATACATTGATATATTGCTGGATCGTGGTTAATCCGGCATCAGAGTTGGAGTAGTTCTACTGGGGAACTATACGTTCGCGAGATGGCGACAGTCTGACGATAACTGGACATCGAAGCCTTCAGGACTTCACTTCAGCATTTTGCCCCGGACTTCACGGCGTCACTGTGCTACGATTTCAGCGAAGTTGAACATACGTCGATCATCCCCAGGTAGTTTATCGTTTTCTTTATCGTTAATTGTTCGTGCCGGAGAATTTGATCGTACCGGTGGTCGATGTAATCTCATACAACTATCGCTGGCGTCAGTATTTAAAGCGAAAGTTGTTTTCACTTCTGGAGCAACCGCCGACCTCATTTCAACCGACAAGTAAGATTCAGTTTGGGAAAACTTTGTCCAAGTATTCTGAATTAATATTGTTTTAGGTACAGTTGCTAAAATTTCGTTCGAATTTATAGTTATGCGCCTAAATTATGGAAGAAAGAAAAGGGGTCCCTTTTTATTTGAACACCGTGTATCAAACGGTGCATGTACTTGCTTGTGATAGGATTCCATACGCTAGTTAATACGAAAGACTAGACTGTTGTCACTTTATCTTAACTTTTAGTCTTAACTTTATGTCTAAGGTTGTAGTTGCAGAACATTTTGAATTTACAGTTGACACACTTCGAAGACGCTCAGGGCATGGCGATGTGAACACCTAAAGTGAGACTTTGCAAGGATCACTACTCAGTTCGGAGGCATTGCTTGCAGTTGGTCTAGTGGAGCAATGGCAATGTCCAATTTCGGTTGTGCTGATGGCACATTCATTCTTGTCTCTTCGTTTCCAGCCCCACGGAGTCCTGCATATCAATGGAGTGTCAATCCGTGACAAGATGAGGTGAGAAACAAGACTGCGGGGCATAGGCCACTAGCTGCACAGGGAAGATGACCTAGTTTCGAGAAGTGAACGGCTGCCTGTGAAGGTGATGCACTGCTGTGTAGTTGAGAAAAGGAACCAAGGAAGTATAGAACAAAGGAAGATATGAACACATCAGAAGAGAATCAGTTGGTACGGTTATTAAGCACAACAGAGCGAAGTAAAGACATCTGTAAAGTAGCAGCCTCGTCATCATTTTCTTAATAACGAAAGTGAGAGAAAGAAGAAGTCCTCCAGTCCTGAAGTCGACTCCAAGAGCCTTATCAAATAAGCGCATTAGCTTCTTGTGCATCGAAAGGTAATTTCAGTGTGTGTATACGCCAGTCTACATCCACAGAATAATTCAAAATAGCAAACTTTCAGGTTTTTATCTGGCAGTTTTATCTAGTAATATATCAAGTATTTCACTGTCATTGGCATGATAAGTAGTAAAGATACTAACACGTGTGTGTTCCTTGTGTTGCTACACTACCTTATGAATTATTATTACCAACCTTTGAATCCTGGTGCTTGATCGCTAGCGACGCATTTGAGAAGTTATCTTCATGATCTGTAGCGATCGCGTTATTGGGAATTTACTGCTGAGCGTGAAAGTGAGAATTGTGAGAATCTAAACCAGTATTTGATAAAGTTGTGAACTACCTGGCTGACTTGACTGTTTACAGACTGATCGCTATCGTTTGCAGCCTAATGAATATGTGCATTCGAGGGTTATTTTACGTCTACGTGTGTTCTGTGCTTGGCTGCGGCGTGTGTTTGCCATGCGACCGTTTTCTAGGTTGCATTACACGTCTTGCCCGTCCGTCTGTCCCCGTTGCAAGTCCCGTACGGACGGGCTCGTATCTCAAAAAGTCGTGGGAGAAACAAAGTTTATGTGTAACCGTCACCGGTGTACCAATTTTTAGTTCAAAATGTCAAGGCCATATCGGGGTGACGGATCATGTCCTGGGTGGCTACGACGCCGAATGCAAACTTTGCCTAACTGTTGCTAGACCCAGTTCACTGTCAACACCTAGGACGGTCGTAGCTGACGAAGTGTGGGACGGCCGCATTTTATGTCTGCACTCCCCGCCCGCCGACACGTTTCCTCGTTTGCTGCGTTTCACTGGAATCGTGTAATCGAGACAAAAGGCGTGGAATCGCGCGCTCAGCCGTTTTCCTCCTAATAGTAGTTAAACGGTCGTAAAAGCGGTGGCATGGCTGGCGCTGAGAGAATGATGTGTGGGTGCGATTGTTGCGGTGCATGGGTGTGTTGTGACGACACTGAGCTGAGTTGTTGTTGTTTGTTGAGCTGCGGTGTCGATGAGTGCATCTGTTATTGAGTGAATCAATATTGCATTGGTTGCTGCCAATGCCGTTAGCCCCGGCACGCACCCAGGCCTACCCCGTGCTGAAGATGGCGGGGCGTTGTTGCTATGTCGGGCGTCATTGCCGCTCTACGTGGTTGGCGGTGTTGAAGTGACGTTGCTGCCGTGCACCATGGTGCGGTCTCGATGTTTCCACAACCACGTCGTCGGTTGTCTGTGAACTGACAACACCCTCGGCCGCGTCCCACCGATGTTCTTACGACGTCCAGCTAGCCGCTCTTATCTGGTCGTTGCATAATACTGCGCTCACACTGCTGATCCGATCAACTCGAACCAAGCCTGATCGCGTGATCAGGGAGTGGTCTGGGTGGTCGACTTTGGTCGATTTCTTTCACGACTATTCTGAACGTATTCGGGAAGTCAAGCGATCCGGAAGTGATCGGCTTTGGTAGAGTACAGGTTTAGTTAATCGGGAAACGATCGTGAGCAATTCTAGTGTGGTCGGACTAACTTTTTACGGATATGCGGTCAACCGTCAAGAAGCTCGCAAAACATATCAGCGTCCACTCTAACTCTGAGGAAGTTTCTATGGCCACTGGGGTTCTCATTGTTGAGTTCCAGCTCCACTGTTCATACTGCCTAGACAGCGGTCGCCGTGTCGTCAGTCACTACCTCGTCCAGATTACCCTGCGCCTTTGCTGTCGAGTGCCGACGTCTTCTTTGCGTCTGCTACATTCTGCGGCCTCTTCTTTCTTTACAAGCTCCATCAAAGCTATAAACCTGTTTGTCTGGAGCTCTAGCCACCTGGCCCATAACTGCAACTGCTCTACCTCCATGATGTATGATGTTGACACTATTGCTTCTGAAATCAACTGCATGCCATCAAACGACTTTGTGGAGTTTTATGCCATACTACGTGATGGAGTAGAGATCGTGTCGTGGAGGAGTCGTGAGAGGTCGTGTAGAGGTGAAGTATGGTCGATAGGAAACAAGTCAAGCAGTTGGTCGAGGGTGGTCAATAAATTTGGGCTATCGGTATGATCGAGTTGATCTGATCGGCAGTGTGAACGTAGCGTAAGCCCAAACTGCACTTGCTTGAAATTACTTTGGTGTGTATATAGATTCGTTGTGCTGCATAAGGAATTTTGCAACAAGTGCGCGAAAACTAACTAAAAACAAATCTACAACTTGTTGTATAACTTGCGTCAGTTTTCATTTCAAGGTCAAACGTCAAGGTCGTCGGACGTCAAAACCCTAGCGAAAATGACACACATCTCGGGTATAATCGCGGCTACGGCCGTCGATAGCCGTACTCATTATGAGAAGACGTGGTGGGTATAGAAATTATGTAGTAGGCCTAGGATTTCTGTAAGTGGATGGCTACTTATGTTTGACACTGTAATGATTAAAAATTTTGACGTAAAATTGGACGGTTGCCATTTTATGTCGGCACTGGTCGCCGTTTCTGTCTCATTTCTGCTGGAATGTCTTGTCCATTGTCCAGCTGCTGGCGATGACCTTGAATTATGGCTCTTGAATGTCATGCTATAGTTTGCTGTTATTTGTAATAAATGTGATGCCTCTCGGGTACTATATTGACTATACGGTGGCCCGACAAAAAACTGGGAAGGCCAGAACCAGGACACTAAAGTTAGGGGTTAAGGGTTAGGGTTGTGAGTTTGACGTTCCCGGTTTTGTCGTGCCCGGTCTTGACGAATGGTACCGTGCTTTACCGGTACTGTTGACTATCAGTTGTTGATCAGCGGCATGCGTTTAGTTTTCACTGCACGGAAATTTCTACAGCGACTCGAGGCTCAGGCGCCCACTGCAAGAACATACCAGGCCTCTTCCTAGTCATTGTTAGGCGTAATTCACTGTCGGCGCCTGAATAACTCGGCATCTCGACTAATTGCTCGTTAAAAGATGACTTCTTCTTCTGGTCGGTCGGTGGAGAAATCATTGGCGTGATCGATTACTTCGTCGGCTCGTAGCATTGAATTGCTCGGCCGCGGCGACTCGTGCTGAGTGACGGTGTCGAGAGAATGATGTGGGCCGCAGTACAGCAGTAATGTCAGTCACGTCGCCCGCTCGCTGACACGGCGGATGTTGTGTGCTCATGCTCATAGCCAGCAGGTGTCAACCAGGGGCGTCATTTAGGGGGGTGACTGAGTGGTGACTCCTTAGAGATTTTTGATTTCAATGTTGCGTAAACGACTGACGTCATACTTTTGTTCTCCGATTGACCTTTAATATGTAAACTGCACAAAATTTGGTTAGTTCATTCTCAGGTAAATCACTCAAATTGCTGCCACCACATGTGACATTTTAAAGCTAAAATGCACCAGATTCGATTTCAGCTACGGCTCCGCCCCAGACCCTGCTGAGGGAGCTTACAGCGCAACCCCACATCCCCTAGCTGCACTTAAGGGGCCCTACTTCTAAGAGAAAAGAAAAAAAGGAAGGAAAAAGAGAGGAGGGGAAGAGAAAAGGTGGGAAAAGGGGAGGGGAGGGGAAAGGATGGGGAAGAGAGCGATACCCCCAAGGATTTACTGAAATGACGCCACTGGTGTCAATGTCGTCACTGCACGCTGCCGGCCTTGTCTTCCTCGTTACCCGCCACCAACGCCTCATCTGCCGTATAAGATGTGGGATACTGTAAAATATCCGCGTCTTTAGAGTTAAACGACTCAGCACGACAGATTAGGCGTATAGTACGACACGTATGATGTTGGATTTTATGCGTTCGCAGAAACGTCTGGGCGCCCGACTCGGATTCGCAATCAAGAGCTCGATTGTATCGACAGTCATGTAAACAGGCTCGACTGGCCTAGTGCCGACATATGCGGCCGTCCGGTGACCTTAACCTTTCCACCTTAAATTGACGCACCGATTACTCCTATCCTGGCCATCGTTGAACGTTCACGCCAATATTGGTACCGGTATTTCTATTCGTGGGCTTGTGACCTTGAACTTTAACCTTTGTTTGCATAGTTTGCCCGTCACGTGACTGCTTTTTGGTGCTTTCCGTTCTGGAGTTGACGGACTGTAATGTTTAGTGCCAGAGCTAGAGCCGCTTAAGAACATATTAGCTAAGCTTATAATTCTAGCTGTTTATATTACAGTGCGCGTGGTCGTGCGTGTCTGAGTATTCGCGCGTCTGTATAGCCTATGACTAATAGTCTAATACCGTCCTGTTGTCATCGGCGTAAATGACCTTCGCTTTGATTATTCTGCGATTCTGCCATTCGTGCTTTGTTTACGGAAAGCGCAGCAAGCGACTAAATCACGCGGCACGGAACAAAGACGGTTTTTCCAGCAGGCTATTTCCGGCACAGAGACAAACGACGTCGGCCAACTGGATGAGTGATATCTCGGGAGTGACTGCGTGACCAGTGGCGTAGACAAGCGGGGGGGGCAGGTGGCCCAGGGCCGAAACCCCAGACAAAAACATAAACATACGTTTGAACTGAAGTAAATTAGCCAATTTGGTGAGCTTATTATCAGGAAAATACTTAAAATTGTTGGCGCCAAGTCTCATTTTAAAGCCATAATGCACGAAATTCACAGCGCTCCATGAGACCCTCTAGGTGGATTTTAAAAACTCCTACTTTTAAGGAGAGGGGAAAAACGGGCAGAGGGGAGGAAAAAGCAGGGGAGGGACGAAAGAGGGAAGAAACATTGGCATTTTCGGCTTCGTCACTGTACCTGACTATCTGTACGACGACGCTATGGGGTGACGACGCTATGCGCTGCTGTTGACACCGTCTAACCGTGACCTGCTTAGTGCATACTAATGTCTAATTATGTAAAACTAAAAAAATGTCTTAGTTTATCCGCGCTTTTTGTTTTCGAGGGAAAAGCCGGCATGGGACGGACCGACGGACGGACGAGCGAGATGCGTAATGCGGCCTATTAGACAGCGGCGTAATAATTTAAACTGAAGAATATGGAGTAAACTTATGAGTAAATAGATGAGTTCTGGCTTCACCAGAAAGAGATTCCCCGGAGCATCAGTCTATTACTCTGCGATTCCACTCGGCGACCACCATGCAGCAGATGACCGAGCAGCGCTGGTGGCCAGCTACTGGCCTGGCCTGCCCTGGCCTCAGCTGTATCAAGGCCCAGATATACTAGTCAGCAACGCCCTTCATCAGTACTAGTACAATCAGTAGCCGCCACTGTAATGAGGAAATATGGAGGTGAGGCCCCAGCAACCCCAAGACAAACTCACCCCAACGGCCGAACCCTTTTCTTCACGCCACTTGTCTGTACCTTGCTATTCATGTCTTTCGTCACGAATCTTCGTATCAGCAACTCAACGCAAACCATTCGCTGATTGATCATTCTAGGCTCCAGAGATTATATTGTCGTCGTAGAGGTTTCGCCGGTCTGTGCGTGAAGAGATGTCAGTAATCTCATCACGTCTGGCCTCTTAGCGCTGACTGATACACTGAAGCAATATTCGGATTTGTAGTGACCCACTTACGTTGTCTGTACGCCAGGGTCTAATTTGTAGAAGCCGAAACTCCACTTATTTCGATTTATAGCGGATTTGCTGTGCAGAGTACAAGAGCTGCTACAAATCGAAAGTTATCCGCCAGGCCACAACACGCCGTAAAAGACATCAAAAGTAATTCAAAACATCATTCAAAAGCCTACAACATCTGGATGTTTTGTGCAAGCTGAAGATTAAGTAAGTAAGGAAGACTTGTGATGCATCTAAAAGCAAGCCAGCCGGGTTAATCAGCCCCACTTCACGAGTTATGCTCGCTGTATACACGAGGTGGTTGGTAATCCGTCACTCCGTGAATGAATTCCGTATACGTGAAAGGGAGAAGGAGAGAAATCAAGGAGAAGAATACTTGGAAAAGGGTACATAGCCAGCCGAGAGGGGAAGACACCGTGATACAGGTTGCACCAGTTGTTGTCTAGCAAGTCCACGACAAATTAAAGTAGCGGAGTTTTTGTGCTTTAGTGCTAAGAGATATCCGTGGATTTGTAGTAGGTCGTTCTGAACTGTGCACCGAGATTGAGTCTCTGCTATTGACGATCGCCTGCAGTGTTCAGGCTGTCTGCACCGGCTGGCGTCTAAGCTCTGCTATAACGGCGCCATTGTGCTGCCACTGTACCTTGTAGACCACTTACCGTGTGTGCGTGTGGTGGGTCAGCGGCGCTCGTGACGTCCAATGCAAACAGATGGACAGAAGCTGAGCTCGAATAATGATTCCGCGAAGCCGTAAATATGCTGATGCGCCCGTCGGTCGGTCGGACTTTCTGGCTCAAACGTTTCCAGAAGATGCCCGTTAGGTTATCGCTGGTCACGACCGATTTGAAGGAAATCGTTCGTGACTGAAGTTAGGTCGTTATATCCCCATGGATTTCCCGGCCAAAAGCCCCCGTTTTCTGCCGTCGGCGCTCTTGAGTAAGACATTATAAGTGTGCGAACTGCGAACAATTATAGCTTACGACTAATAGTACTAAAAGAAGAATAATACGTTAATAAATTAATAATACGTTACTAATTAGTTTCTAGTTTTTACATTAAATGTTCTCAGTGTTGTGGTTAAAACGTTACATAACAGTGTCATAGGGCCTACACATTAGTGACCTTTCGTGCGTGGATGCGTATTGTCTGTCAGCGCTATTTCCTCTTTGAATAACAAGCAGTCCAGCTGTCGCTAGGATAGCCGACCGTACTGGGTGTCAGTGACCTTGAAAATCATCCAAGATCAATGATTTTTATCTCATCTGAAAGGGCGTGTGCGCTTTCACGCGCGAAAGCAGGAAGTGCTATAGCGCGTCTTGGCCATCGCATTTCTGTTCGTCTGTCTGTCTGTCCGTCCATAAACGTCTAGATATGGAGTAGACCATGGTCCGTCCGTCACACGGACACAAGCAGCCCAGCTGGATCAGCCAAAAACGGTGCAAGCTAGGATCACCAAATCTTCACCGTCGCTGCCGGAAAGACTCTAGTTTCAGGATCCGTAAAGCTTTTCCATAAGAGCGCTAAATGAGAGGGGGGGTTAGGAAATTTGCGATTTTTGGCCAATAAGTCGCTTTATCTCAGAAACGGTGTGAGATAGGGCCCTTTAGGTTACTATTAGTCACTAACAGAAAGTCGTATACGGGCTTTCGATTGCCACCGAGAGAAGTGACCTTGGATGACCATGAACATTAAAATAAGGATTTTATGGATTTTTTTTGGCTGCTTTAGACTGTGAGACACATTTCAAAGAACTAATTGCGCCGAATTTACTACAGATGGATCAAGACAAGCTGCGTATGAAATGAAATTTTCAGCAATGAACGTAGATTTCAACGGTCCAAGTCTCGACCTTCTAGGTTCATGGAAACCTGCGCACGAGAGCATCATAGAGCGGTACCCCCGTAAAGTCGTTATTTGACTGTTGTTGGCCAGTCTACCGTGAAAACAGTTGCAGATAGGCATGGATATGCTGCCTATCACAACAAGCCCTAGTGATGAGCTTTTTAGTCGTATCAACATCGATGAGTTTGAACGACCGTGAACTCCCAAACTAAGTGGTTTTAATGTTTTTTTTGCAATCTTCGGCTGCGCCGCGCACTTCAAGAGTGAATTGTGACGTGGCTTGAGATAGACAAAGGCAATTTGCGAACAGGAACTGCTATAAGTTTCGCGCGTCTTGTGAGCATTAGCTCAAATTTGTTGACCTATTAGTGATCAGTAGCAACCTAGTGTAATGGTAACATCGGAGTTACTCGACGCTGACCCAGGTTAGTATACTTGAACGGCTGACCCGTTCGCGAGTGTACTGTTTTCGTATTCAACCAAACCACCCGGACCAACTCAACCTGGCCATCCCCTTGTGGGGAGGCAAAATGAGTACTGGCAGTGGTAGTAGATGAGAACCAAGAGTTTGCACACACTTTGGTTCTCATCTACTAGTGGTTACAGCCGTCGCTAGGAAAGAAATAGTGAGTTCTGTGTAACAGTTGGCCCTGTGGCCACGACTGCTTGTATACTGGCCCAGTCGGTTAAAGACGCTGGCCACTCGGCCGACTCGGGTTGTAACTAACTAGCTTATTATTGCTATGGATTTAACCTTCGCCGGCTCAAAGCGCCGAAAGGAGATAAGCTCCCTCGCAATGGACCTAGCTGTCTGTGCGAAATCTTTTTCTTTTGTCTTCTGTAAGCCTAGTGACCGACAAAGGTTTTTCATTGCGGAAGTCAGATGCATGTCGTATAATATATAGGTCTACATTACCACGTACAACGTGTATAGTTATGTACAGGATGCGGCAAAAAGTGGACCCCTAAAGTTTTTCACCGTTTTCTCAGCAATCGTTTGAGATTTTAATATGAAATTTTACAGCTTTATTTACAGAAACTATGTACATCTAACTGCCTAGTAAAATGTGATTCTGTTGAAAAACGGCGAAGTTATAGACTTTTTAACATGACGGCCTACCGATTTTTCAGCATTATAAGATGTTCAAGCTAAAAATGCTATTTAATTTTCAAAAACTGATTACGTGTTACTGCCGATGGCGTTACAGTAACGTTTTGATAAACAGTAATTTATGTTGTTTATGAATTATCACTAAATTATCGTTCCCTTAAAGCAGTCGCCGGCTGTCCACCGGTTTCATCTTCCAGCAGGACGTCGCGTTAGCGCACAGCGCGCAACGCCGCGCAGCGCACAGAACTGGCTGCGGGCCGGCTGTCCAGATATCATCGCAAAAGACCAATGACCTCCAAATTCCTTGAATATAAACTCTGTGGACTATCACGGATGGGGTGCAATGTTGGAGGCTTACTGCAAGCTTGAATTAAAGCTGAAAACAAGCGCCAAACTCAATGAAGCGCTTCAGGTTATCTGGGGCAACCTGCCACAGGGACCGATCGACAAGGCTGTAAAAGATTTCTTAAATAAGGCGACTGGAGGCTGGTGTTGTAGCTTGGAGCTGGCGGTGAACACTTCGAACATTCGCAGTGACAATGGAATTCTGGCATCTGATCATTATTTAACTGTGTTGTTTCAAAGATGTTATTAAATTGGTGTTGTAGCC
>Ga0056128_1001292_pt1 | contig 27428 bp, 18 predicted proteins | sample WorMetLIZISLAND2_FD_71113 | JGI IMG/M metagenome (GOLD analysis project Ga0056128, IMG submission 71113) | Marine gutless worms symbiont microbial communities from Max Planck institute for Marine Microbiology, Germany - Olavius geniculatus... ... | reverse complement strand
CTCAATAACGGTGCGAGATAGGGCCTAGGTTACTATTAATCACTAATAGGAAGTCGTACACTGGCTCTCGATTGGCGCCGAATTCAATGACCTTGAATGACTTTGAATGCTAAAATAGGGGGTTTTATGGATTTTTTGGCGATTTCGGGTTGCGACAAAAGTCTATATCATTCGCAAGGTGGGGCCATGGAACTATCATTATGCGATCCAGAGAATTTGGTATTTGTATATTAACTTAGCGTGTACACCCCAATTTTCAGCTAAACTGCTGAACCGGAACTGCTATAGGCTTTCCCGTGTCTCGTGAGCATTAGCTCAAATTTCTTGTTTTGTATGGGATTGACGACCAGTGATTTTACTTGGCCCAAGTTCATTGTACCAGGAACTTGATTTTTCTGTCGTCAGCTTTGGTTTTGACCGCATTGTGTTTGTCTATGTGTGTGTATCAGATGAGCTGCCATACATTCAGTTGCCACTGCACACGGTTGTCAAGCTATCGCCGGTGGCATACGGCTGCATCGCTGATTTCATCTCTCTCGACATTCCTGCTGTTGACACCTACCGACCTATACCACCGGTACGACTGATTGCTAGTAGATATACGCTGATTATTATGCAGTTAACAACCGCTTTTGTTACAAGACGTATGTTTACTAGCAGAGTAGTGATGCATTTTTTTTTGATTGTGGACTTTTGCTGCATTACATTGCATGATTATACTGGTATATTACTATGTTGTATTTCTAATGTTATTTTGTATGATGTAGTTAACTGCACATGGGGCACAGTGCCATGAAGTGTCGGAAATCATTGAGCAAGTTCACTGTGCTATAGAGTGCCGAACTTGGTTATGAGTTTAATGTGTTTCTCGTATTGTCAGCACTACAACTGTTGCTAGTGTGGCTTGGTAGTCTGATGGTAGCATGTCAGACTGGTGATTATGAGGTCACTGGTTTGACTCTTGGCCATTACACTCCCAGGGAACAACCCGGGGCATGTTGTTCACAAACATATGCCTTTGTTCAACAAGCAGTATAATTTGGTACCGGCTGAAGGATGGTGAGCTCTGCAGCCGGGAAGATAACCATAGGTTGAGCATCACACTGACTAATGGCCGTGCTTCACGGATTCAGTGGTCTGTTCATTTACGGGCTCAGTGGCAAACGTTTGGGAGATGAGCACTTTGCTTCAACCCCTCTGGGTACAGCTCCTTTGTGTATCTTTACCAACGGTTGCTGCTGATTGTTTGTTTTTCCTCAGACCTCTCCGTCAATGACGGAACTGCCGAGACAGAGGTCACGAAGTAGCAGCTCTCGACAGCAGTGCAATTAGCTCAACGACAAACCAACTAAGTGATAGTGGCTCGCGCTGGCCAGCCGTATGTCTTTGGTTTACGGTAATGTGATAAACATTACTCTCGATTTGTTCATGGACGTTTTGAAACTCGCTTCAAACGTTGTTGTTGATTTTATGTTGACCAGTTAATTGCTTCACAGTGTGTGTGATTTTTTCATGTGTGTGAGTGTACTACATATAGTTAACGTTGTCTAGGTAAGGTTGGCCTCTAGGTAATTGAACTTGAAGTGTTTGTTGTAAAGTTGAGCATAAGTGCTTACATTATTGTTTCTGTGTGTGATTGGATTGAGAAAGTACATTTTATGCTACTGTTTTTCTTACGTATTGTCAGTAGATCTGCTTTAACAATTACATCTGCAAACTATTAAGATTGTGATGCTAGTTGTTCTGTAATTCGATCATGTTGCGTGCATATTTCAGTGTTTGTCGTCGTCTTGTGCATACTCTTTCCTCGTTTATAAACGAACTACTCACTTAGCTTTAGATGTTCAGATGGATTTTATAACTTACTAACACAGATTCTCATCTGAAGAAATATATCTTGAACATTAGTGATCTTCAGGCCACAGATACAGCCACATTCCAAATCTTAGTAGGGTCTGGGGCAAAGTTCCAGCTGTGTTTGTGCACTCCAAGCTTGAAAGTTGCATCTGATGGTCAGTTTTTTGGTAATGTTTATTAGAGCTGTTGAATTAACACTTTGAAGAATTAAAGCATGTTAAAAAATTAACACACATGCGTAAATTTACTAGGTTTTGTGAAGCAGAAGTTCTACTATTTCATTAAACTGCAACTATTTGACAATCTAACAATATTTAAGTAATTAAAAATAGTTTTTTGCCATTCCATCACTACTGTCATGGTCCTGCGAAACAGCCGTGAGTTCATCGGTCATCATTTCAGTCACCTTCTTGATGTAATTCACTTACAACTTCAGCAATATAATGATGTGTTAATTAACACATGCGTTAAAAAATTAATGCTTTGACAGCACAAATTTTTATGCAAAGTTTTCTGCTTCTGGCTGATAAGGTTTCTGTCGAATCCATGGAACCCCATGTCTATGAGTTCACACATTGTGCTTGTCAATAAAGTTACTTTACGTGGAGCCAATTTAAGTGATTGTTAGTGGTTATACTGTATGTATTTAACCAAGCCACCCAGTTCAACTCAGTCTGGCCATCCCTCCATAAGTAACTTAGTGAGCACTTGCAGTGGTTTATGACAATGCCGGGAAAGATGAACAACGAGATATTTGTAGTAGACTGTGTTATGTGGTCTAGTCTAGTCAGTTAAAGCCACTGATTGTTAACAGAGCCAGTCCTGCAGCTTTCCTAGGTCCTATTGCTAGAGTAATACACTTTGATCTTCACCTGCTTAAAAGTGTTGCCTTGCTCTCGCAATACAGGCCATGGTTGGTATGGAATCTTTTTCTTGTGTTGGACTTGCTATTTCTGCTTTCCAAAATTGCTGATCTTCTCATGAAGTTTCACAGCAGTTGGCTCTAACCCTTTGCTAACTTCAGGGCAATCACTTTAACCTGCATCGTTCAGGGAAATTGCCAGGAATTCATATATGCTCAGGGTAATTGTCAGGAGAACGTCGTCAGAACTTCACATTCAAGACAAAGCACCATTGTTAGTTACATATTAATAGTGTAGTATACTGATTTTGATGATGTATTTGTTACGTGTTGATTGACGCTATGATTATGTCACTAATTCTATGTTTCTTTGTTCTGATGTGTGAGGTGTAATGCACCGTAACGTGCAGAGAGTGCTGTAAAGAATGTAAAAATCGAAGCACTGGACAGTTATCATTCTGTAACAGTTTTACCAGCTGACGTTTTTTTTCATTTTTAGTGTGTTAGCTTTTATTTTGATGTTTAAGTGCTTCTGTCAGTACTATATCGTATTGTACATATACAATGTGTATCTGTGGCTGCAAATGAATGCATTTAAACACAATACATCTGGTACTTGCATGCTGCAGGTTTTTTTTCTGAGAACCAAGATGCTTTTGATCCTTATTAGAAATGTGACAGTTATGTATTCTGAAAGTTGTTGTATCTGTTGGTCTTGATACTCTGATAACAATATGATACATGATAACATTATGACTCGAGAACTATTCGAATTTGGTGAACTTTAGGTTCGAACTGCATGTATGAGTGGAATATTTATTTTAATCTTTTAAGACGTCACTGGTTTAGTTACGTACTGACTTTTGGCAGTTAACTCTTTCAGTTGTCATTTGCTGTTAACTGTTTACTGGTAGGCCTATACAGTAATGTGGGATTATGTGTGAACTGAACCGTGAACAAGTTTGTATCTGTCTGTATTTGTAACATGTATGCTCTTTTGTTTGTGTTAAAATTACGTTTGGTTATGTCAACCTCAAATGGCTGAAAGTAAGCACAGGCATTAATGAATGTCTAAGCTTACTGCGAATGTCAAAATTGCTGACATGGACTGAGGTTTACACTATATACAGTTTAGTAGTTAGCACATTAATCTTTTACTAGGAACTGTCGATCCTCGCTACGAAAGTGATGTATACAGGACAAGTCGTTGACTAGTCTTGAGATCAAAGAAGCAAACAGCTCGATTGATGACAAAGAGCAGTGGAGATGGATAGGCCTAGGTGTGCTGGTCATGTTATTGACCCTTCAGATAACGTCATCTGACCTCCCCTGACCAATCGATCAGCTGTTGTGACAGAATGTAATCCAGTCTCAGAGTGGAAGGCATAATATTTAGTAGCATGGGTGGCGCTAGGAATCTGAAGCTGAGGGGAGCAACGGGGAGAGAGCAAGGACCAGGGGACAGGGGGAGTGGGGCAATAACTTTTTTTGTGTGGGCCAAATGTTGACCTTTATTCAGTTAATGGGTGCATCGAAAAGATGTAGCAGGGTCCAGGGCAGAGCCTCGGGTCGGAAGGGGGATCTAGAGGGGGATCATGGGGATGAAGCCCCCTAAAACTGAAGCCTTAAGACGCGCAATGGAAGCCGCAGATTTGACCGCTTTTTAATATTTGGAAATGCAAAAAGTCAGTTATCTGTGTTGTTTTGCAAAAATGGCGTTTAAGAAGTCACACCTGGGCATGAGTATGTACCAGAGGGTACTTTATCACTATCAAAATTTTTCTTGGTAGGGGCAGCTGGGTGGCAAGGGCACGGGAGGCAGCTTCCCTCCCTGCCCCCACTTTGGCGCCGCCCGTGTTAGTAGCCATGTAGCCAACACAGCAACAAGTCGAAAGTAAGCGTTTTGCCATGGCGACATGCACCAATTTTCCCGTTCGAGGTGTTGTCCGAGTTTCTCGGACGAGGAAATCAGACATGGACGACGCGTCCGATTTCTTGGTCCGAGGTTCTAGTGGGCGTCTTTTGTTAGGCAAAAAACCTCGTCCGGGAAAATCGGAAAGAATGGGCATGCGCATTTCATCCGATTTTTTTCGGACGAGCTCTTCAAACCTCGGAAGGCCCGGCGACGTCGGACAACACCCGCGGAGCAGGAAATCGGTACGTGTAGACGTGCTTAGTGCTAACCAGGCACTGTCAAACCTTCTTGCCTGTAATCGACATTGTTTTCAAATTAATTACATATATTCACCGCAGTCTACTGAAATTAAATGTTTACCCGGCGAATAGGCGCTTGAATTTTTGAAACTTCGGCAGACAAACTAACGGCCCGCTGACGTCTTTCAAGAAACGGTGCCGTACATCAAGTGCATGATTCGTTAAGCCAAAATGTCCCGCAAGCGACGTTCTGTGATTCCGTCACTCACAGTCACAGGACTAAAAACTTCCGTTCCGTAACAATCCGAAGTCGTTTGCTTACTTACGAAGTTACGAACATTTTCGTAGAATATTTAATTTTAAATCATGTTGACGATGATTACGATTATAAAACATGATTTAATTCGTTATTGCGTTTTTTGAGAGCTCTCATGGCCAACGTACCTTCTGTGGTGCCGAAGCGTGTTTCGCTGAATAACTTGCAGGAGTTTGTAGAATCGTTCTGCAAAGCGGAAGCGTGCCGGGAAGTTGATCTGAGGGAGCTCGCCTGTGAGGCCCGGTTACAGGGAACGTGTTTGAGTGTCGTGTTGGATGTCGCCAGTTGCTTGAGCCGTCTGTACAGTGGCTTTTTCGCTGACTGGATTGGCGGAGGGCAGTGGACTAATGTTATAGAGTACTTAACCCGAATGGTACAGAGCTGCCGTGAGTGTGGATTGACTGTTGTAGCGTTCTTCGACGGTGCCGTGAATGGCAGTCGTTTTTCGGAGTGGTGTGAAAAGCGTGCTGAGGAGTGCTCAAATGTCAGGAATATTACGCACCATATAATAAACAAAGCTACACCTCCACCAAAATTGTGGTGGATTCCACCTCAGTTCTTAACCACGTCCATTCGACTAGCTTTCATAAGTATGGGAGTTCCAGTGGTGACTTCCGTTGCTGACCATCGATTCGAGCTGGTGACTTATTGTCGGAAACATGCTGTCACTGGCATCGTTGGCAACAGTGCAGAATATCTCATTTTTGGAAGTGTTCGATACTTTTCTGGAGACAAATTTAGATTAAAATATTCTGGTGACATGAATACTGAAGAGTACATTGTAGAAGGATTGGCAATGAAACTTAATTGCAACCCACAACGTTTTTGTATTCTAGCTGCTTTGCTTGGTTCGTACTTGTTTATGCATTGCTTTATAATGCAAATATATAAATTGTAGTGCTTATGTCCGGAAGATTGTGTAACCAGTTTACCACTGTCAGACACTCTCTAAACCACACACCATCTTTATCTGAAATTTAATGATTGCTGCTGATATTGCACTGGCCATGGTATTCAAGATGACACCACAACCAACTGCACTATAGGATCCCGATCCTATCCTTAACCCTAAACCTTACTTAAACCTAAAACTGCCAACAATTTTCACTGTATTCTAATAAGTGTAAATGGCATTGACACTGCAAAAGCGGCCACCTTTCAAGCATAGATAACCCAAAATTATCGATGGTACTGTGGTACTGTCAGCTGTGGTGCCATTTTGAGCAGGGGCATCTATCCCCCCTTGGGTGCACTGCACAAGTTCCCCAAGTCCCCTTTCAGTGTTTGACCCTCCCCCCTCAACGTTGGCTCGTATCCCTGCTACATCAAGCTTAGTCAAGTGCTGCATTAAAAGCCCCTAATGATTAGGCCGACAGTTTTCCTCGGAAAATTTTGCTAAATTCCGCAGGCCAGTTTGCAAAATTCCACGGCTTACTGCAGCAAAATCATCCAAATTCCGTGGCTCTCTGCGGCCTTCCATTTGCAAGTAAACTGAGCCATATTCTGTTCAAAAACTTTTGTTTCTGACAGGCTGGCTGGCATAGTGACATTGTGCTGAGTTATGCTAGCAACGGACAGAGAAAATTGCCTATCTTTTTTTGCTTTAAAAGTGTAATTTGTCAAGTTGCGTTGTGTTTATTGTGCCATATTGCGATAGCTATTAGTAGTGCTCACAGCTTTGGCAGTTTAGCTTGATTTTTTCGTGATAAAAATATGTCAACAAGTCAAAAATCATAATAATCGCCGGTGAATTTTCAACTTCTGCAAAATTTTGCGGAAATGTCAAAATTCCACAGCAAAGGGAAAATTCCGTGGATTGGCTCAAAATTTCGCAGCCCGTGGAAAACTGTGGGCCCTACTAATGACAGATAGGTGCTTGAAAAATTATCTAAGGAGAAAGAGATTGAGGCATCAAATGGTGCGAGGAATTGGAAGAGGCATTTTTTTCCCTGGCTTATGGAGGACTTAGGGAGCATCATAAATTATCCTAATGAGGGACAGGAAAAGAAATGACATTCGTCGCATCCTTGGAGTAGCGTGTATCGCGGACAAGGTTTGGGAGTCCAGGCCGAGATGGTTTGGGCGTGTACGTCGGCGAGAAGAAGATGATTGTGTCAAGCAAATCCTGGAGGCAAATGGTCATGGACAACAAAGTGGGGAAAGAGTCCGAAAGACAGTGAAAGAGATTGATTGACATTGTCAAGTACAACATAAAGCGCTTGTGGCTCAACTTGGAGGACACAGAGAATCATGTTGAATGCAGAAAGAGAACTCATGTGGCTAGTCACCTGAGAGATCCACAGCCTGGAGGAGAAAGAGAGAGAGAGAACCGTGTAATTAGGATCTTCCAGTGGGGTCCGGGGTGGAGCCTCGACCAAAAATAAATTCCATGCACTGCATTTTTAACCTCACAAAACACTTCTGAATCAAGTTCTGGTGAAATTATTGCTGCCGCCTAAGTCCTGAAAGTTGCTTCCCTTGAGAAAAGTAATACGCTTTAAGCGTAGCCCTCAATGGACGTAAATGCCCCTGACTTTGAGTCTTGATTTTCTTCTAACCATGGTATTGGTGGTACTGTAGCCCATGTTTACTGATATTATTGTTTGCAACCTTTAAGTTTTCATTCATGCACTTACGATTTATGCACATCTGTATTTTTTGTGGTGGCAACTGTTTTACTAGCTACTATTTCTGAACATTTTCTGTTTTAGTGGTGTATTAGTTGCAAGCCAAAGATTTGGCTTACATGGAATACCCCGTCAACTTGCATCGCATTTGACATACTTCTTGATTTTTTACTTTGGTTGTCTGAGCTATTGTTACTTATTTGTGGTTATAGACCAATAGGTACTTGTACTATACAGGCATAGTAGTTTCAGTCATATAGCCTATGTAGAAATATTTTTTTTAATTTCCAAAAACTTAACAATGTTGCCCCAGTCTGGGGCAACATTGTTTACTCATTACAAGTGCTGACTGAGCAAAGTTACATGCCCCCTAGGGCAACATTGTTCAATTTTTAGGAGTTTAAAAAAACTAGCATTGTACAATGGCAATAGGTATCTTAAAGACTTAAGACAAAACAAAAACAACAGTATTTTGGTAGTCTCCATGTGTCTTGCCATAAGACTAGAAGGCACTGTGATTTCAGCAAACTCGAACATTTCACACAGGCACTAAAAAGTACACAGTCTGTAGCATAAAAGACAGTTAATACTGCACCTAAGCAGAGACTAAATGAAAAACATTCTGCAGCACCAGAAGGTCAGACATTTGCAACAAAAAATAGTGCAAAATATAGTGTCGCTACTGTGCGAACTGTACGACGACTGGAACACACTGTCTTTTCAGCAAACTTTAAACGCTAGTACTGAAATGCACACAGTCTTTACCAATATAAACACAGATAATACTGCATCTAAGCAGACTAAAGTAAACGCATTGATTGGCACCAATTATGCAAGAATAAGTGACATACACAGTGTAAATTGCTGTGCCGGTATCGGTACTGTAAGAAAGTTGTTAGATATTTAGTGAACAACACTGTGTTTAAAATCTCAGAAGACCAGATGATGACGAGAGTTCTTTGCAGGTTTAGCCAGCATCTCAAGTACGTACATCTCTGGCATACTGTTTTTTTCATCTTGGTCTGGATATTTGAAGATCATTTCACTGCGTCCAGTCAGTTTCTTTGAGAACTGAATACCGGTATCGAGTGTCTTGGTGGAAACATTTATTGACTGAACCTGACCAATATAGTTCAGTGTTGTGTTTTTCCTTTTTCCTGGGTATTCGATCACAACCCAGGTGCCATTTGCAATGCACTCCCCAGTATCAGCACTGGCACCAGTATCTATATTGGAAGGTACCGGTATATCTGATTCCATCTCACTGCCGGTATTGATACTGATACTCTTACATACCCACACCTGTGATGGTATTTAGTTCATTTACACCTGCACAGCATGTCCATAGTCCAAAATCACACATTTCACACATACCCATTATATAGGTGCATTTTTCTGCAATGTTGGAAAAACTGAACAATGTTGCCTCCGTGAACAAAGTAACCTTGGTTGCAGTTCGATTCCTGTTGTCAGTTACTGAATTGCTGTTACTTACTGCATATTTTCTGTGGCGTGCTTTTGTACTGGTCAGTTTTTGGAACATTTTGTAGGCTGTCACTTGTTACCTGTTGATGACCTCATAGAGTTCTATTGTCGAGTATGTTCACTCATTCAGCCATTTCAGCTGTTTCAGGTATGTGTCTTGCTTTGTTCGCAGAAGACTAGATTTACAGTCTGTACACATGTTTCTGTTAACAGTGAAAACATTAATGCAGAAGCAGTAACTAGTGTGGTGGCCTGTTATTTCCAGACTCCAGAATATTTGTGCCAAAAATTATCAAAGTTTGATAATCTTTCTTCAAAGTTGCTATCCATTATACAACAGATCTTTTGTTAGTTATAACATTGTGGCTGCAATATTATTTAACACGGTGATTTATTTTGGTGTTCATTTGTCTCAATGTCATTTTTGTGAGCTTCAGAATGGCATTAGTGATATACTGCAACACTTAACAATATGTAGATTGTACCAGTATTGGTAGTACTTGTGGTCGTTGAATGGCTGTCGATATTATGATCGTGTCTTTGGTGCAGTTTGTTCATTATTGTGTGCTGGTGTACTCATTAAGCTGCCAATGGAAGCACGAATTCTTGCTGTGTCTCGATATGTACGAAGTCTTCGCTCTGTTGCCGACTTGGATGCCATTGCTAATGACATCTTCAGGTAAGTTTTTATGTGTCATAATTCCGGCATTTATACCTTTCAGTTTGTTGTATTACAGTTGGTGCAAGCCGTGACTGTAATGCACTCGATAATATGTTCTTGGAGATGTTTTGTTGCGTAGCATTCTCAGCTTGTTCATCTATTTGGTTGAGTTGTGTATTTTACTAGTTTTCGTTTGCATTACTTTTTTATTTTGTTTTATACTTTTTCTGTTATTGACTGTGATGTTAGCTTTGGATGCATTTTTTCAATCTTTTTATTAAAATTGATGCTGTACCAGTAGTGTATATCTTTGTATTTGAACATTCTGTATTTGATTTTTTTTTGTATTTAACAGTGTTGGAGCTATTGTATAAATGTCTGTATAAATTTACTTTATTATATACTGTGGCATGTGATTTGTACAGACAGAGATCGGGACCAGACGATCGAGCTGACAGATTCAAGCAGGCTGTCAGGTATTATTACAGTGGCACACTGAGAGGCTTCATTGAAGAGCAGCCATGTAAGTAACTGGATTACTGCTCTCCGTTCTTCAGTCTACCACTATTGTTTGTTGGTACCATGCTTTTACTATAGTAAAAGATTAATGCCATCCTTTGCTGACTTCATTTTTTACATTGACAATTTCTGTTGTCTGTAGTTTTGATTTTTCTCTGTGGTTTGGTTACTGTTAACATGTTGCGACAGGAAACAGCTTCTTAGAAAAGGTGATGTGCCGTTAGGAACAAGCTACTTGCTCCGTAACTGAACATTGTGTTTTTGTGTGTGCGTGAAACTGGTAAATCACTTATTTACCGTACAAGATTTACTAGACCTGTGAGAGACCTTCCTTGCCTGTGCTGACTGTTGTGTAATGTATTACTGTATGACTCTGTGTGTTTGGCTGATGATTGTGTGATACTACACCATGTCTGGAAAAAAGCATCCCAGACGTTTTCAATTGTAACTTGAAGAGGAATTATCAGTTTTTAATAATTTTTGATACAAATATTTCTGACACAACTGGCCATCAAATGACTGTTAATTTTTTGCCGCACCCAATGTCTGCTTCTGCACTAGTACAGGGCAAAGCAAAACCAATGAAATGTTGCATTTTTATCTAAGAGATCATTATTACTTTATTAGGCTGAGACATAAAAACACATTTTGTCCACATTTCTGTCACTTTGACTGACAGTTTATCCAATTGTTAGTTTTTAACTGCATACTGTACGTAGATATTCACAGTGTCAGCCCATTATGTGACCACAGGCATAGAGATGCTTTTCCTTTTAATGATAGCAGTGTCAATAATGTTTTGCTTTAGACCAGTCCAGACTCCACCAGTTGCTTTTTGAATTTATTAACCTTCCTAAACATCATTTGGTGGACACGCTGCAGCTGCATGATAGTCAAACCATGTAATTGACTGGCTGCTGGGGGCCACAGATCCGAAGAAATGAAATTTATTGAAGTTTTTTTGTTCATTTCAATGATTATTTCACCTGATCTGTTTTTCCCAGGTAGTGCAGAAGCAGACATTGGGTGGGGTGTGAAATTAACCCGTTATTCGATGGCCAGTTGTACTGGAAATATTCATACTAAAAATTTTTAAAATTGGATAATCCTTATTTAAGTGACAATCGATGATACCTGGGATGTTTTTTCCAGACACTGTGTACATGCCACTGTGACTGCAGCATCTCTGAGGTCAGAGGCCTCATAATTTGCCAACAATAATAATTTTTTTCCGTACGAAATATACTGTTAATGAAACAGTTGATACAGATAAGAGTTTTTTTTATTAAAATTAATATTATACATTATCCTACTTCTTTGACAATCTCTGTAATTTAGTGCCTCTCATCATATTATTATAGATTTTAAAGGTGAAAATCATTTTTTTTTAATTTAAAAATTTTTTAGGTGCATCATTTTTTCTCAACATAATCATTATCGTTTAATTCATTCATAGACAAATTTTCAAGGTTGCAAGTAACAAACAGGAACGACTATGTGGAAACAACACAACCGCTTGTAAGAAAATAAGAACATAAGCAAAAATAAGCAAAGAATCAACAACACTTGTGCGCTAGGAGGTTTTCATATTTTAATACGGCACTGATCCCAGATCACTGTTGGTTGACCGTGATGGTTGGTGACTGTGGTGTTTGGTTGCAGCAGCTGATGTGGAGGCACAGCATTCAGTAAGCTCTGGCAAAGATGCAGACACCGCTCAGTCTCAGCCTCAGCAGCCGGTTAGTTGCTCTGGCTGCTGTTCACTTTCATTAGTATCATACGTGTGTGTTCTGTTGCTTTTTGTGGGAAACCCATTCGAGATGAGCGTGTCTCACCTTAACCCTAGCCAAGTAGGCTGATACTCGATTTACCTACCCCTGAGGGATGGAAGGCTGAGTTGACCTGGGTTGTTGTTTATATACTGAAATGGTATGCCATCTGCAGAAAGTCATCCATCCATGTAATAACAGGGCTTGTCAATAAAGTATTTAAGGAAGTAAATTTGTATTATGCACAATGTTAATGCTGAAACCAGTTTAATCTGAGGCACAACTGTGTTGATTAGACTAACATGTCAACTGCTGCACTTAACCATCACCAATGTCAATTATGAAATATCATTGTGCAGCTTATGTGTTATCCACCTTTCTTCAGGCTTCAAGGTTGTTATATGGCTAGGTCAACTCTGTGGGTGGCTACTGAACCATAAGCAGCTGTGGATTAAGTTCTGGTGCCGAGCTTCTGCTGAATTACTTTGATCTGTCAAATGCCAAAAGTAGATTTATATACATAGCACATTCTCATAAAGAAAACCTCTAATGCACTAGACTCACTAGTACTGGGAAAACAGGAACATCTTCGGTAAAAGTGTCCACTGTACATTCCAGATCTCGAAGGCCATTGGGCAGTGAATTCCACACAGTCGAGCTGGCAACGGAAAATGTCTGTGCTATTATCACAGTGCAGTGACACTGTTGTAAGGGCTGTTTTCGAGTTTTGACTCAAATCACCCTTACATAACTTTGTAAACTGTTGAAGTTTTTTGCTCTGATCATTATTATGGTTGTGTGTCGGTGTGTGAGCAGGGCGCCATAGTGGGCGGAGTGTACACACGTGATGCAGATGCCCGGTCTTCTGGACTAGCTGTATGTCAGTATATATCATTTGAACATACACCGGCCATCGTGACCTCACCACCAGCAGCAGCTGTATCACTGAGCACACAGAATGTCACAGAGACGTCTGCTGCTGTACCTACCAGTCTCCCATCGGCCTCCCAAGTGCCCACATCCAATGGTCTGAGTTCACCGACCCTCGTGGTGAAGCCTCTTAGCCCACCACCTGCAAAGCCGCTTAGCCCGGCACCTATGAAGAGTCCATCTTCAGTGCCCCGTGTGAAGACTGGTATCATGCCACCCACTAATGTCAGTGCAGTGTCATTGTCAGTTCCTGCTAGCAGTAAGCAGGCCGCTTCTCAGTCGTTGTCTGATAGGGGTTGGAAGGAATTTGAAGAAGCATTGTCTGAGGAGTTTGATTCAGAAGACGGCAGTTCACGATCGACCAAAGATGTCATGTTGTCATCTTCTGTGCTGCTGCCAAAGACTGCAAGAGATCCCGAGAGCGACACAGTGCTAAGTACTGCAGCTTTTTGTGCTTTTTGTCCAATTGTTCCTTCAATGTCTTCGTAGTTTACACATCTGTCGACTAGCAGTTTAATTACTCGGCAGACCCTTATACTTGTGAATCATGCAGTTTTATATATAAGATCAGATGTGAAGCTGTTGTAATTTTTGACGTCATAGAGCATCAAATAGAAACAGTTTGCAGCATTATCAAAAAAGGACAGAATTATTTTTACACAGAATTTGCATTACTGTTCTGCAGACTAGAGTCGAATTAGCGAATATGGGGCCCCAGGTATTTGATTTTTTTGGAGGGGAGGCCCGGGGGGTGGCTCTGCCTTACTTGTAGTTTTGTCAGCTGTTGTTCATTGGAATATTTTCGCTATAAAATTGCAGACTTAAATTACTTAGATATGGACCATCCATGATCAGTGTAAACCACTGTAAACACAGAACCACAGTTTTCAGTTGTACAGCTGATACGCATATAAACACTTGCAATTGTTTAGAAGTCTTTTTTTCATTAAGTCTTTTAATTTTAGTTTATCTTTGGTGTTAGGATTTGATATTTAATGTTTAATCAGCAGAGTGAAAAAGACGTGCCAATAGCCATATATGATTCACTGATCTCTGTGTAAATTTTTTGACATAAATTTCTGACCTTATATTACATCTGTTATTTCACAGCAGCATATACTTACTATGCAGTTGTTTTGGTAGGCTGTATTACAGGTCTTTCTTCTTTTTCCATCTGTGTTGCACAGGCTCTAACTTGCAAACAAAAAGACGTAGAAAAGTCAAAATTAGTGTGAATGACTGAATGTTCACTAGGAAACTGAGGCCAGTAGTATCCAGTGCTAATTTTCAGCTCACAAGGTGAAAGACAAAGGTCACTGGACGTCGATAACCTCCCGGAAATGATACATATCCAATGTTAAACCTATAATGTCAACACGGCTTGACCTAGTTACCGTGAACGTTATTTGTTTCCCGTATTTTGGGTCACGTCGCTTGATATCGGGCATGAAATCAAGTAAGTGAATCCGAATTTCTGCACGGATGGCTGTGTCTTATGTGCTGTGCACTGACAAGGTTTTCTGGTTGCATTGGTGCTGTTGGTTGATGTGGTTCAGGATTTGGTTCAGCAAAGACGTCAGTGTTAGGCAGCAATGATTATGCCTCACTGACGAGTGGCTATTCAGTGAATGCATCACAGTCTCAGGCTTGGTCTGGTAGCTTCATGCAGGCGTCTTATCAGCTATTTTATAGGCATCAGGCAAGTTTCATCAAGTTCTGTTAATGAAACGTCCGCTGTGCTCTGTAACTTATCTAGATTCTAGATAGCTGTTTAATTTACTATAATTGCGCAATTAATTATTATGTTTGCACATTGATTCCAGTTTCAACATGTGGGTCTTTGTTTAGCAAATAGAAATCATTATACAACAGATGGCTGTTTGCACCTACATGGTGCACTTTCTGCAGGTGTTGCTATTGCTATAGCTCTCAGTTAGGGTTAGAACAATATTGGTATTGCCTGTGACGTCACCAGCTGCAATGCTGGCAGCGTGCCAGTAACAGAAAATTATAGCTATACAATATATAGGCCATTACTGTTAAGAAAGAAAAAATTGAATTATTATTATCTTAACTTTAAAATTCAGTGTGCGTTAAATTACATTGAGTAAAAAAACTTACATAATGGACATAGGCCTATGCATTCTCACAAGCGGCTTTCACAGTATACAATGCTATGTAAGGGCGATATGAGTCAACACTCGAAAACGGCTTTCACTTAGCTTAGCTTGGCACCTAGTAAAAGTATCTACAACAAAATTTTGTTTAGGATATAAGCCTACAGTATTATTTTTCAAGTATTTAGAATGGCTAGTCTTGTAAGGGCCAGTCTGGAATTCAACATGCAATAATATCGTCTTAAAACCATTTTTGCTGTTTTCGAGTTATGATTCATATCGCTCTTACATAGCTTTGTAAACTGTTGAAGTTTTTTGCTCTGATATTAGGTATTGGTATTGGCAGAACCCAGTAAGTAATATCAAGCTGTTGGGCACTTTGTAGATTTATTGGTATCATTCTAACCCTGCTGGCAGAGTGTGCTAGTTAAATTGAGTTTCACTCTTACCATCTCAAAGCACCATCCCACACAACAGACATCTTTGTCTGTAAGTAAGTAAGTAAAATGTGAATTTATGTAGCACTTATCATTAAATTAATCTTTAGTCTGCTATAGTGTGGAGATGTTGTTTTTCATAACAGCTGATTGTATGTCTTTTGTGCATAGTTTAACGTGTGCCCTGGGAACGTAGAGAAATGGTGGAACGTTGCACCGGAGCTGATGAAAGTTGCCCATAGTCGTCACCTGGCAGCGCTCATGTCTCCCTGGGTTTATCAACTGCTCTCACAGGTCTCTCTCTCTTTTTTTTGAGTGTCTTTCTGTTTGTCTGTCCATCTGTATTTGTGTGTCTCTGGGTTTATCAACTAGTCTCGCAATTTTAATAGGGGTACACCCGATCCAGAATGTTGGAATCCGGCCAGATCCAGACTGGATGGGCCAGATTCTGAAATGCAACTGGATCTGGATTGGAATCGGGATCTGGTACACCCCTAAAGTCTACTGCTTGGGTTTGTCAATTCTCTGATGTATTACTAGCGAAGAATTCTATTTAATTGTGTTATATACACTGTGTTCAGAAAAAAACACCCACTCATGTTTTCTGTTATATCTCTGGAAAAATGCTTAGATTTGCACAAAATTTTCAGGAAATGTTTACTAAGAAACAAGTATTTCGAAAAAGGAAAAGTTTGTTACCGTTAACATCATGCTGACGTCATATGTTCATGTTTATAAATTATGGGTTTTACCGCTGAAGACAGACATTTGATGAAATGTTAAAACACATCAATTGGTCATTGTGTTAACTGGCCCCAAAAATGTCTTAATTTGTCATACAATTTTTCATTATGAACCATTTCCATGGTTTATCTTCTTGGCTGAGTGCGAGATCCTCAACTTCGTTGATGCTGGCAGGCATACGCACACTGCGTCATTGCGTGGATGACAACTTGCCCGCTATCAGTTAAACGGCTTGTAACTGCCAGTCATGTCAATTATTTTTATTTAAAAGTTTCATTCCATCACTATTCTATTGTCCATTGTAAAGAAACATGTAGCACAAACTTGCGGCTACATAACCCTTGCTGAATCGCAAGCATTGTATCATATGTCTGTCTTCAATAGTAAAATTCCTAATTTACAAATGTGGAAATATGACATCAACATGACGTCACCAGTATCAAAGAATATTCAACTTTTCCACGGGTGGAATACTAGTTTCCTCCTAGATATTTGCCGAAAATTTTTATGGAAATGTAAACATTTTCCATGGCGATATAAAAGGAAACGTAAGTGGGTGTTTTTTTCTGAACACGGTGTAGTACATTATCTTACTGATGTTGATACCGGCAAGCTGTTAAGCAATGCTGTGAGTGCATTCGAATATTTGAAATGTTATAATTGACTGCTGATGGACAGACCGTGCTGATTGCTGAAATAATGTAGCAGTAAATTGTGAGTGACCAAAAATGATCGACCAAGTCACTGGACTAGAAAGGAGTTTCACATGTCTGGCATTTTTTAGTTGTGCGATTTGGTTCATCATTTTCCACGTTGTGCATTTTCTGTTTATGCTTGCTGTAGGGTGAGATCATGCTGCCAGTTGTGTTTGAGAATACAGTGGATCCCGATCTACCAAGCTGCGTAGATATCTACCGACAAGTTCGACAAAGTGCTTATGCTGTTCTCTATGGTGTTGTTGGCGGTGGTGAGAAAACTCTACACTGGTTATTCTGTTTGCTTGGTTCTCAGATGGGTTATATTTTGATGAAACTTTGCGAAGGGGCTGGTCATCACTCTGAAAGGAACTGCTTGCTTTTGTTGACAATCCGGAGACTTATGGATTTTGGTTTATCGGCTGTTTTACCACAGGGCATAAACTGACACTTTGCTGCACATTTCAGCAAGTTATAAGCAGATTCTGATCAAATTTTATGGAAAGGTGGGGACACTGGAGAGTGTCCCAAGGAATGATTGTTAGGCTTTTGATGTTGATTCAGTATGGGCTGCAGATCCAGGGTTCCTGAATCCAGACACAGGTAAAGGTAAAAAGGTAAAGATCGTCAATTTATGTAGTGCGTCGTCGCGTATACACGCCTCTAATGTGCTTTCGTCACTGACCAGAGCTGCCGGTTGCCCAACCACTGCGTGCAGCCTGCAGACACAGGCTAGTGCAGCAGCCAGGCTAGGCAGCCCCAGTCAGCTGCACCAAGGTCGCCACCTTCCGTAACCCGTGTAATGGGTTGCTACTCATTTAACCGACCCCGGAGGGATAGCAGGCTGAGTTGGCCTTGTTGGTTGACTGATAGCTGACGCTTTACCCACAAAGTGTTCGCACAGCCATCCATCAGTCTTGCGCAGGATAGGGAAAGTTCGCCGGCCAGGACCGACATTTTAACCACTATGCTACACCACCAATGCCAGGAATTTTAACATAATCATTTGTACTGGTATTTTTGTCGTCGATGAAATTTTTGTATAGTTTGGGCAGTAGCAAAGAACAATTACGATTACTAGATTCGTTGTATTGGCCAGTATTATTCTTAGCAGGGATTTCAGATTTAGTTTATTGTTGCTTTTATTGCTTTCCAGTGCTGCCACTGATGATAATAAAGCTAATGTATCTGTCTGTATTTAGAAATTTTGTAAAGAGTTGATGATTTTGTGTGCCATTGCATGAAGGAATGGTTGATGCAGATGTTATTGTTATTATTATTTTTAATTCTGCTTTGAACCCTTGGGCTTTTTGCTTGCAGTAGTAAAAAGCCTGAGGGTTCAAAGCAGAAATTAGAATAAAACCATCTCTCATGTCACTAGAGGTCTGGTAAATTATCTGGTGAATTCACAATTAATTAATTGTGTCTCCATGTGCTGCGTGTAAAGATGTGAAGAGTCGAGGAAGCCAGTGCGTGAAGGAGTGGCTGATGCCATTGTCATCAGGCAAGCTGAACATAGCTCGCTATGACAGCGTGCTAGTGCAGCCATTGCCCTGGGAGGTGCCAAGCCTGCATCAGCTGTGGCTCGGTGAATCCAGCGACGACAAACATGTTCGTATGATGGTGCTGTTACGCTGCTTCGATTGCTACGACAATGGAGACAGCCTGCTGCTTAATCAAACTTACGTTCAGCCACGTTTCTTGATTCTCTGCTTGGTCCTCAGGTGATTTTCTGTCTAATGCTTCTGATATCAGTTCCGTTGTTTGATACCAGTCCAAAACATTTGCGGAAAACTAAAATGTGTTGGTTTATTCGTGGTAAAATGAGTTGTTTATAATTATTTGAGCACTTGTGTCAAATGCTGAATTGTGTGCATTTTCTACTGCACATGTAGGTCTAAGTTTTTTGAATTAAGCTTCATTTTTGAATACGTCATTACTTGTTAAATATACAGGCAACTTTTTGTTGTACCTTTCTTGAGTATTGAATTGATGGATTTTTGAAACTTTTCACTGACACACTGGCTATAAAATTTCAATAATATAACCATATGTGGCAAAGATGAGCGGCTTACTTGACATAACCAGAACCCTCGGTGTGTCAATTCTTGGGCTGCCCAAGGACTGGAGGTGCCACCCTGATGTCCATGTCATATCTGGCTATGCACCCTAAATCCGATCTCCAGCCGCTCAGCCATGGACTGAACTCCGAGTTGAAACATTCAGGTTCCAGCCTGGAGCATGCCGTCAGTGATGACAATGCATGTGGCTTGGCGTAGCAGTAACACATCGTGTTCAATCGGTGAAGTTGCTTTACACTCAGCCGGGTTAGTACTTGGATGGGTAACTGCCTGCAGGTAGGTTAACCATCTCGGTATGTAACCAGCCGCCCTGATCAACTCAGACTTCCATCCATCTGGGGTAGGTAAATCGAGTAGCAGTCCATTTGGCTGGGGTTAAGGCGGGGCGTGTCCACCTGGGTTGGGTCGCAGGTAATAGTTAACATGGTGTGATCCCATCCATAGCTCTGAGGTGAGTTTTTTATAAAGAGCTGTAACACCACCTTTGTGTTTGTAGGCTTCTGTTGCGCAGCAGAAGCCAGGCTGTATTACACCCGAATGAGGTGGATGCTTTTCTAGCAACAGCCGTTGAAGTACAGAATCACAGCAGCAATAACCTGCAGAGCCTAGAGGTTAATATACCACCAGTTCATGGGTTCCCAAAACTAGCCCACTACACGAACCTTAACCCTATGTCTATCCCTTTCACTAATCCCTAACCCTAACCCTATACCAATCCTTAGCTCTATCCCAAACTTTAATCCCTTACCTTATCCCTAAACCTAATTTCTAACCCTTATTTCTAACCCTATCCTAAAGCTTATTTCCTAAACCTAAGCCTACATCACTGTTTCCAGGTTTTGTCGGTCCAGATTTTGTTGCTCCCAGTTTATTTTCTCTAATGCCTTCACTTGCTCTTGACTGCTGTAATGTCTATACCATGTCTTACAACTTTGTACAAGCTTAGCAGAAAACAGCTGTTGATCAGTTAGCATCCATATTGTATAGGACTGTTGAATTGATGCATTAACATCATTAAGAAAAGAATTTTGAGCTTAAAATGTTATCATAATAAACAAATTTTGCTCTGTATGACAAAGTTTTAAAAAACTACAAGGTCACCTCACAGTTTGATATAGAGACATCAGTCACACAGAGTGTCTACTATCTAGGGCTGAGCAAGCCCTGCATAGCTCCATTGTTATTGTTAGCAACAGAAACAATATATGCCATTGCTTTCACATTCGCGAATGATGAAAGCAGTCATGTAGTAAAGAATGGGCCATAAAAATCGTCCCCTATATTATTCTGCTTAAGATGCTACTGCATTTGTTTATATGGACAAAATGACACACCATATAAATTGCTCGTTTGTTTTGCACATATTGATATCAAAACCTAATGAATATGTCAAAACGTTATTAAAAATAATAGGATAGAATCAAAGCACTCCAACTGTATTATATCACAATGGTGAAACATAAAGGGAAATACGTGCTTGCATATATGTCTGAGTAAAACAGCGAAAACTTCATACAGCAACAAAAGAGTCAAGTAAACAACTGTTCAGTGTGCCCTTCTGAATCTTTCTCGTAATTTCGCTGGACCCAAGGTTGCCTTCCTGGCTGCATATCAGCTCCGCTACACACTCAATATTCTGTGTTGTTCGTACAGTCCGCTTCCATCCACTGCCGACCTTTCAATAAATCGAATTCGTCTTGTCAATTTTGCGCAGAAGATCTTTAACAGAACTGACCGCCCAATTCTTGTTAGGAAACTCTTTACAAATGCGTTTAGCGCCCCATCCCTTTTGTTGGCGAACAAGTTTGATCGATGCTTTATCCTCGTACGTTAAATGACGTTAGACTGTTTTCCCCATTGTGTTTCTTATAGAGTTGGGTTGCTTTCATTTATTTTATCCCATTACAAAATTATTGAAAATATTTGCACGAAATTTGCGCATGTTACTCAGAATTGATTATATTTCAACGTGCGTTATCCACTTTAAATGTACATTACTCTTGGAAGACGTTATTAGCTGACATGTAGGGGGATGGTTTTTTTATGGCCCACTCTGTACTTTAGTCTTGTATAGTGGACTTTAGTCGGACTCCAGTCCTCATTTTCATGACTCAGACTCAGGTTCAAACCCACTGGATTCTGGCATTTTTTTGATTTATTGGGGGAAATTATTGCACATTTTGTATGTGTGTGTGTTTTTGTGAACTTTTGTTTCTTGTATGTGGACCCACACAAGTCACGTAGTACTTGAGTTCTACATTGGACTCGAGTCAGATTTGAATATTTATTTTTGTCACTTAGATTCACACTAAGAAGACTCGACTACATTACTGGATGAAAGAACTGTAATAATAATAGCTGCAGCCATGATATTGTTTATGGTGCTGTCATAGCAGTGAACTGCTACTGCGAGTGTTCGTCTGGTCTATTTGGAGTGTGCAGCACAAGCACCTGGCAGCTTCCGACCTTTGGACCAGACCAATTGACTTGAACCTCAGACCCGCCTAAACTGACAGCTACAGTACGTCACTAACCATCGCCATTTATTGACTATTTATTTACCTGAGAGCTGATGCTCATTTTACATACTCATTTTACCATCCCACGGAGGGTAGAAGGCTGAGTCAACCTGGTTGGCTGGCTTCATAACGAAATGGTATACCTGTCTGTAGACAGTCACCCTTCCAAGCACTAACCGGGCTCGCCATACGGTAACTTCGTTATTTCAACTCAATGTGTTAACGCTACTTCATGCCACCAACTATATGTGTATGCGTGCTGTAGGTGCCAGTGATCAGCGTGCGTGGAGTGCAGCTTGCGGCTCTGTTCATGCATGGCGTCGAGCATGCGCTGTTTGTCAACGACGTTGCTGGCTCTCCACTGCCACTCAGCTTGTTCTGTCCGTGGATGTTCTTCGACGGCAAACTGTTCCAGTACAAACTGCTAAAGTCTACCACCGCAGCAGCCGGCTCACTCCGACAGCTCTGTGACAATGTAAGATCAGAGCAGATTTGCGTCCAAGTGCAACCATGAATTGTGTAGAGTCATGGAAATTAATGATTAATTGTACTGTTTTGTTGAAAAGCGTTAATTATTTAAAAATCTAATGATTAAGTTTTTGATTCAGAAAGTGAAGTTGTGAAATGAACAATATTAGTCACACTGTTAATTGTTGATAAGCGTTAATTATTTTAAAATTTAATGATTAAATTGTCGAGTCAGTTCGCATTGCAAATAAAGTGTTGTAAAGTAATGTCCCTGCAACATCTGTTACATGTAAATAACTGATCAGGTAGGCTGGAGGCTGGATGCATTGTCAGCAAAAAAAAATGATAATCTTTTTCTCAGTGCTTTTGTGATTGTCGTTGAATTTTTATTATCACATAACCTGATTTGATAAGTCGGTTTATCTCAATGACTTTTGCATTCTATTTTAGAAAGATAAGCTTAGGAGCATTGCCTGGCGTTTAAGCTAAACTAATTTTTTGTCATAAATCCAGCACAAATCTACAATGTGGTCAAAATATTTCACATTTTGGATGGATTCATAAATATCCTTGGATTTTGGCTGAAGCCAAATTACAGTAGAGTGCTAGAAGTCTGTACATCTGCAGTGCATTATGTATTATGTACTCTTATTATGATTATTATTAAAGACATTTATAAAGCGCAAGTTTTCGATTAGACAGTGCTGCAATTGCACTAGCAGCTCGCAACTGTATGCTGTGTGTAGGTAGAAGGAGTTATGTGTGCGGAGAGAATGAAGCTTGCGGTGCAGCAACGCATCTCTCCACTCAACGTATTCGCTAAGAATTCGGATTCTCTGCCACCAACTATTACAGATCTTCATCCACCTGACATGCAGCTTGTAACGAACAATGCACGCAGAAGAGGAGCGCTCGGTGGTTAGTGCTGCTGCGGTCTTTTACACATGGTCATACTTGGGTTGCAGAAGTTAATGATTAATCGATGGATTAATTGTTTTCGTATTCGCAGCCTTTCTTGACAACAAAAAGTTATCAAAATTAATCTGTTAATTTTGGTTAATTTTTGGAAATTAATTAATTAAAACATTTAATCGCTAGAAGCGCTATTTCATATAGTAATATGTCCAGGCAAGCCGCTAACAACATGTGTATGTAAATTTGAAGTCTTTCCCATGCTGCAAGCCCAATGGGGCAGTGCTGATCTCCATTTCCTTAGTCCTCAGCCAGACACTAGCTTACACTGTGGGACCATTTCCACTGCATCGCATACTGTGCCTGATTATGCTTTCTATCATCTTTGAAATGACTTATTCACTTTGTCCCCAAAAAAACATCCCAGACATTTTCGACTGTAACTTGAAAACTAATTACCAGATTTTGATAATTTTTGGTATGAGTATTCCTGACACAACTTGTGATCAAATGACCATTTAGTTTTACACCTCACCCAATGTTTGTTTCTGCACTACCTAGGAAAACACAGCCAGCGAAATATTACTTTTTTTATCCAAGGTGATATGATTGCTTAATTAACATGATGCGTTAAAACACATTTTGTTCACATTTCTGACACTTTGGCTGACAATTCATACAGTTGTTTATTTTTCTACTGCCTGCAGTAAAATTGCCTGAAATGGTGGCCCACTATGCAAACACAGGCAAGGAGACGCTTTCTCCATTCATTGACAGCAGTATCGATAATGTTTTGCTCCAGACCAATCCAGGCTGTACCAGTCGCTTCTTGGCTTCACAAACATTCCTAAACTTTATCTTGTAAACACACTGCTGCATGGCAGTCAAACCTTGTAATAGACCTGCTGTTGGGGTCCACAGATTAGGAAAGATGGAATTTATTGACGTTGTTTCATTCATTTTAATACGTATTATGCTCGGTCTGATTTTCCTAGGTAGTGCAAAGGCAGACGTTGGGTGAGGTGGAAACTAAAACACTTATTTAATAGCCAGTTGTGTCAGAAATACTTCTGCCGAAAATTATTGAAATCTGCTAATCTTTCTTTAATGTACGATCGATAATGTCGGGGATGTTTTTTCAGGTTTTCTGTTTATTTCAACACATATTTCACTTGATCTGCTTTTCCTAGGTAATGCAAAAGCATACATTGGGTAAGGTGGGAAACTGCATGGTCATTTGATGGCAAGTTGTGTCAGAAATATTTATACCAAAAATTATCAAAACCTGATAATTAGTTTTTAAGTTACAGTCGAAAATGTTGGGAATGTTTTTTGGGACACAGTATACTATGTTGAGTGCTGCTGTCAGTTATGTATACCACTCAACATGTTACTGTTGTGTATCTAAGGCACTGCCACTACAGGGTGTGTCAAAAAATGACCCAACTTGTTTTTGTCAGAACTTCGTCAAATCTCCACTAAATTTGATAATTTTTAGCATACAGATAGCCAAGATGATAGAAATATGTAGGGTACACTCATTGTCCACCACACATAATTTGTGTTAACGCATTACCATGTAAAACACGGATGCTGCAAATTGTTACATTACGTGGTGATTATCAGTATCAGATTGCTCTCTTGTGCATTATCACTTCCACAAAGGACACCATGGGATTTAATAATTTTGCGGTATTAAACATTTTACGCTGAAAACTGCAAACAACAAAATTATTGATTGATGAGCTTAAAACACATTTTATTCATGAATGAGTGTTGTGCATTTTGATTAGTTGGTTGTTGATGCCACTGTCAGCCGTGGCGTCATGTTAGGGGCATCATTTCAGTAAATTGTTGGGGTCTTGGTAATCCTTGGGGTCTAAGTCTGCATAATGTATCGTTTTTGCAGCAGTAACACTGTTTCAAAGGTACGATTTACGGAGAAAAAAACTAAAATCATAAATCCTTGGGGGTCTGTAAACTCTTCCAGCCCCTTCCCCTAAATGACGCCCCTGCATCACGTGTATGCCATTGTGTACACTTTGAGCATAAATTCTGATAATTTGGAAGCAAGTTGTTACAAAAGCTCATAATTCTGCTGAATGAATCAGATTTTGGTTTATTGTGTGCTTGATAAGTCGTTAGAACTTTTATGAAGACAACAACTGAGCATTATGCAACAATTTAGAGCATCTGCGTTTTACACAGTAGTGCATTTACATAAACAAGGTGATGTGGACAGTGAGTGTGCTTTACGTATTTCTATCGTTTTGGCTATCTGTGTGCCATTAATTATCAGATTTGGTAGAGATGTGAGAAAGTTCTGACAAAAACAAGTTGGGTCATTTTTTGGCACACCCTGTACAACTGCTACTGAGACTATGACAACTAATACTGCTGTTGCTACTACTACTACTACTGCTGCTGTTGGTACTGAGTTTACTCCGGTCTCTGCTGCTGCTACCATAGCTGTTGTTGCTGCTTTGCTACAGCACTACTAGTGCTACAAGATACTACTACTACTGTAGTTGTAGTTGTTGTTGTTTGTTTAGCCAAGGTGCCACAGCATGGTGGTGCATTGAAAGTGGCCGGTGTTGTCGTTGGTAACTGGAAGTCAAGTGGTGACGAGTTGTCATATGTGAAGGTTGTTGATCATCTGACAGCACGATCCGCTCCCCTCCAGCCGCCTCCTATGACTGCTGCAATCACGTCTGTACTAGTAGTAGTAGGGGTAGTCGTTGTTGTTGTCATCGTCGTTGTTTAGAAATATACATCCAAAAATTTGCAGCCCTGATTCATAAAATTAGTGGCTAAAAGCATCCAGCATTTGGCATAATTTCAGATAACCTTAGACTTTGATTGGAAATATTTCTGGAATGGAACTAAATATCAACAGTCGTTGATTAGCGTTGCAAGCTACAATCTCTACTATGTATGGAGATATAATTCAGTGAGTTTTTGTCCATAAGTGGCAAAAAATAGGACTGGGGTATAGACGTAAAATCGTGCCAATCTGGTTATTCTTATGGCTGTTGAGTGGCTTTCTTTTCTGTATTGTCTCGACTATGATAATCACTTTTTAACGTTAAAGTTCCGTTTTCCATTTCTGAGTGATGCGCCAAGGATTCATAGTGCACGCATCTCAGAAATTTTCTTTTCTCGTGAACCTCTTTTTTTTGTGTCAGTGACATCAGTATGATGGATCTGGATCCGCATCATCCTGTAAATGCTGTTTACATAAAGACCATGCATCATTTCTGCGCTGTGTTTTCACTTTGATCTCTGCAATTATAGCAGTATACTAATGGCAGCAGTAGTAATGTTCAGTGAGTTCGTCAGTCAGTCTGTGGTGTGTCAGTGTGATAGACAGCAAGCAGCCACGTGGTGGCAGGTCAAGTCATCATGGAAGTCGAGGTCATGGCCGTGGTCGTGGACAGCAGCAACATAAGGACACAAAGGTCGGTCATTGGCTTTTAAATATTCTATGAACAGTCTCAGTTATTCTCGCATCACGTCTTAGCCTCACAGTAGTGTCGTAGCAGGACGCAACTGACCCCTTTAAATTTTGGTCAGTCAGAAAATTTTCTTCTTGGCACAAAATGTTCGTTTTAAAATTCCACATTCTGGGGAAATATGGAAACCAGATTGAAATTTTGAGCACAAATAATGTCATCTGTCAGAAATTTGTAGTTCTCTGTCGGATAATTGCAACTTTCTGTTGTTCAAACTTTCTTAAACACACAATGCAGCTGTAGCCTTGCACAAGTTCTTTGCAAATTCTGGTCCTCAGTCACCACCTTAACCATTTTTAATGTTCTTTGTGTGGCTAACCTAGTATGCCACACGGCACGTGCTACCCATCTTTCTGTCCTGTACGGGTCCCTAACTCAAAGATGAAAAGATGTAGAAAAACCACAGAGTTGATTTGAACGTTTCTAGCGAACGAGTCACTGTTGTGCCAATTTCTAGCTCAAACATCAAAGGTTAGGCAGATGGCCACACAATATGTCCGTACTGGGCCAGCATAGTTCACTGGCTTAATTAGCAATTTCCAATTTTGTGCCACGCCAGTTCTGCAAGTTCATTTTTTTATCATGACATTATATATTCATTTTGGTAAGTAAGTAAAGTGTAAATTTATACAGCGCATACTCGAAAAGATCTCTAATGCGCTTAATACATTTTGTCATCAATATTTCGCAAAAATGTATGTCTTCAGCTGACGTTTGAAAGTATCGAGACTCAGTTCTGGGTCACGAAGACTGTCTGGCAGCG